>MAAC01005996.1_pt1 | contig 40760 bp, 36 predicted proteins | sample 1115981 | NCBI WGS metagenome assembly MAAC01 (sample SAMN04961126, study PRJNA320927) | seawater metagenome | isolation source: sample BD02T64 sea water enriched with oil for 64 days | place: USA:Gulf of Mexico | collected 2013-07-27 | reverse complement strand
AAGCTGAGGTTTAAGCGGTGGATTAAAGCAGTTTGTATTATATAAATAGGCAAGGAATTGTTTGGCACCATGTCCAATATCCTCGATGGTGCGTTTATTCGGCGGAATTCCATCAGAGGTTGCCAGATGTTGCCGAAAATCATCAATTATTGTGAGGTTGGACAAATCCAGATCGATGTCTTTGTGTTTTACGAAATATCCCAGACGAGCGCCAGCATTAAGCATTCTTCGGGCAACAGATTTTGCATATCCCTTTTCATTAAGTTGCTGTGCAAAGTCATCAAGATAATGGCCAAGTGGGCCAGACCTGAGGCGGTAGAGCGTATAAGTGTTTTCAAAATATGTTGATAACATGGTATTCCCCTTTAAAGGCATGAAACCACCATTGAGGACACTAATGTTATGGGGAGTAAAGTAACATTTTTAGAAGTTTAAATAATTGAAAAATAATAAATTAGATGTAATAGATAGGTGTAACTCCCCATAACCATTTACGCACCATAAGTACGGTTCTCAGGAGGGCGACACCTGGTAACAGGTGTCGCCTATCCGACCCATTGCGCCATAGAATCATACAAATTTAATACCTAAAGTCGTATGAATCTAATGTCCGCTTTGGTTTTTTCTAATCAAATTAGAATTTTTGACTTTATAGATTTCTGATGAAATTTTAAACAATTCTATTATCTAACGCAGGGCTGATTTTCATCGGTTCAAATGTCGCTAGATAAGCCAAGGCTAAGGTCCGCATTCGTATCAGAGAAGACCATTTTTATGATGATTTAGAGCATTAGAAAAGGTCAGCAATTGGCAAAAGTGACGGTTAGCTCTAACTCGCTGTGGGGCACATAGTGAGTTAGTTTTAAACTATTATCAATGCCATTTGTATAATCTTTTAAGTGGAAGAAAATAGTCTCTATGGGATAGTTTTGTGCTGTGAGTTCAGCCATTAACTGCTGCTGGCTCTATAGGTACAAGTTGAAAGTTCTAAACTGAACGCTAAGCTAGCTCTGTACGTTAGCCATTAGTTAGAGCGCTTTGTTAAGTTAAGGGGGCACTTAAAGTTTTTTTCTGGCTTGAATTATTTAGAAGAATACGATAATTAGTTATATTGTTTTAGCAAAAAAACGCGCTTACTTGTTGCCAAGAAGCGCATAAAACATGAAATACATCAAAATATAACACTAAGGGAATAACATTAGTGTTAAGTAAGAATGCCATTTAATAAGTAAGTTCAATTGAAGTATGTTTTTAATTACAAACAACAACTAAAGCATTACCAGAGCCTGTAACAAAGTCTAATTCAGCTCACTTGTTTTCGTAACCGATTTTATATCAAGCGGTTACTTTTTCTTTTAGTTATTAATTTGGGGTTCTTAGGCAACAACCCAAATCTTACGTAGGGTTTCGATAGTGTTCCATACGCCTAGGAATCCTGGCTTTAATACAAAACTGCTACCCGCTTCCACGCGAATGGTTTCACCACCGTCTTCACTTATTTCTGCTACGCCTGATAATATATGGCAAAATTCCCATGTTTCTCCCTTGATAGAACGTGTAATACCTGGGGTTGCTTCCCATACGCCTGCACGTATTTTACCGTCTTTATCGCTATCAACATCCCAGCTTTTAAATTGTGGATTCCCCTCAATTAACCGCTCTGGCAATGCGCTACTCTCTTTAGCTATACCTAAGTTATTCAATTCAAAAACACACATCTTACTCATAGTTTTATCTCTCTTGGTTGAAGTTTATCATTTGATTATTAATATTTATTCTGACATGAATGAAAACGCCAAACTTAAAACAGTGGCGATTGTCATTGGTAAATATCTTCGGTTTCATCTCTTGTCAAATTAGTGCAGTTACCTAACGGATAGTTGGTGATTCTTGATATAAACTGTCCATCCGAAGAGTCTAAAACTCACTCACAATTTGTAGCACAATCCCATTGAATTTTTCACCTGTTCCACCAGTAGCAACATCATAGTCACCATCATGCCAGTATTCGACAACAACACCGATGGCATCATCATAAATAGTTGTTGCAAAGCCTGTGGATACTCTTGATTCGGGCATGCCAAGCTCAAAGGCCTCATCTGTCGATTGATAAGAAATGGCAACAGTCCAATTATTACCAAGGTTATAACCAAGTTCAATCTGTGATATAGCTGGGGCATCAGTTGATGTAAAACCAATTACATCTAGGCTATCCGTCTGAACATATTCAAATATCAACGTAACGGTTGCAAAAGTTATAGTTGCATTTACCGATGTAGCAGAAAGGCTATGGTAAGGAGTGAGTCCTTCGATATTCCAAAGAGCTTCTGTAATCATCGCACTATCCGCAACATTATTTAGATAATCTACGCCAAAGCTAAAATTGTCATTAGCGTAACCAAAACTTACTCCCCAATCTCCAATTTCATCTTTACCATCAACATCACCGTTGAAAGTGTAGCCATCAACAGCTATTGCTCCAATAGAGGTGGTAAACATGGCAGCTGTTTCACGAAACCCAACTGATTGATCAGGGCTTACCAGTTCAAGAGCCAAGGTATCAGCAACCAGAGTTTTTTCAAATTGCCCAAATGGCAAATACATCTTGCCCAAACTTATACTAAGGTCATTGCCAGCAATCTTATCTAACAGGAGAAATCCTTCATGGATACCAAAATCAACAGCGCCTTCTTTATAAAGTGTAACGAGATTGATGCTGACATTTTCCACGACTTTAAATTCTAGACCAAGTTTGGCAGTAGCTAAGACAATATTAGATGCAGAATTTCCATTCCCCCATTCTGTGGAGTCTGTATAACTTGTTTCAACTTCAATAGCGCTGGATATTGACAACCGTTCTGTCCAGTAGTCACTTTCATTTGCAAAAAGGGTTGTCGAAAAAGAGGCAAGTGAAATCAGGCCTCCAATTAAGTAAGCTTTCATAAATACTCTATAAATAATGAGTTAGATGTAGTTATTACGTCCCTGTAATATTTGAATTGTATAGCTGTTATCTACTTCACTGATATTAGAAGTATTTAACCCAGGCCATAGTTGTTCGCTTTTTAAAGGCAGAGAAAATCTTAGTTGGGTAATATAAAGCGATAGCTAACAGTGCAGCTACAGCCCATAGTTGCCAAACGTAATCGACAGCAAACAAGTCACCTTGATTTGTGCCCACAGTGGTAGATAGCACATTATAAATTATGAGTAAAACATACAGGTGAACGATATAGAAAAACATTGGTGCAGAGCCAAACATTTCAATCAGCTTGCTATACTTGTTATCAACGTTTTCTAAGGCGTATAAAATCAACGAGGCAACACCTAAGGTGAGAAGTAGAAAATCTAAAGATGGCGGGTATTTGGTAAAATTTATAAAGGATTTAATTGTTTCAATTAGATTACTACCAACTTGCCATGGTAAGGTCTCACCGTAGATATTAAAACCGCGTAGTACCAATAACAATGCCAAACAACTAAAACCACCAACTAACAGCAATTTTTGACGCTTAGTTGACGAAATCGCTTTTGAAAAAAGAGGCCCGACAAAATAACCTAAAAATATAACGCCGATCCAAGGTAGTACAGGGTAAGAGATTTTTACTTTTACAGCACCCTCAGCAATAAGGTAACCTCGGTCGTGTAAGATAGTCCACAAAGTATAACCTGTTTCATCAGGCGTAAAACTAATGAAAGTTAAGGCATTATGCCCAAAGACTATTAACAATCCAAGCGCACCAACTATCCAATAATTAGTTTTGACCATCAGTGCTAAAACAATCATGCTCAAACCAATAGCCCACATAACTTGTAAATACAGAATTTCGTAGGTACCCCACCAGGAGAAATTAATGAGGGTACATTCAACTAAAATAATAAACAGGCCACGTTTGAACAAAAAACTACTCGCAGAACGGGGCTCTTTATTGTTGGGGTGTGCATATAACCAAGCTGACAAGCCTGTTAAAAAAACAAAAACAGGTGCGCACAAATGGGCAGTCATACGAGTAAAAAACAATTCAGTACTTGTCGAGTCTAATGTCATAGGGTCAGTGACATTTTCGTGATAATAAATGCGCTCTCGCACATGGTCAACTAACATAAATAACATCACTAGCCCACGCAGGATGTCGATGGAGGCAATGCGTTTTTTTATCACCTCACTGGTCATCCCAACGTTGGCTTGTGCAGAGGCTAATACTGAATCACTCATGGTAAATTACTCCATTACTTTTTATTAAATAAAGTTTACTACTAATTTTAGAGGTAATTGTGCTGTTTGAGAGCTATAAAGTAACCCCATATTCTGAGTTTATCTGTCGTTAAGCAGAATATAGGGATTATATAGCTATTAATTAAAGTGTTTATTCAGGTTCATGAGGCAGTACGAAAGACAAGGTAGCCAAATGTTCTATTTTATCAATAACTTTGAGGTCATCTGATGGGCCATCAATAATCGCGGCAATAACATTTAAGCCTTGATTACGAATAGGAAGAGTAAACAAGCCTTTATTATCTGAAATTATCGGTGAGGCGTCAGGGTCATTGACAAAATCGATAGTAATCTTAGCACCTTGAACTGGCTTTCCATCTAAAAGTACTTTGAAGGTCACTTTCTTATTGAGTAATAATGGAAACTTTTCGCCAACGGGCAATATTTGTAAGGTTTGACTTGGAATCTTGGGTATGGAGCGAAGTGGACCACGTAAATGTACCGCATACTTCATTGTTTTCTCACTTAAAACAGCGTCAGGTACTTGGTCACGACCTTTGGCTACCCAGTGCCCCTCACCTAGGTTACTCCAAATACCGTTATTCATCACAGCGGCAACTGCAGCTGGATAATCATCGCTGGTGACTAATAATAATGGACCTGCGGGGGTTAATTTTGCATCGACCATATCCCAGTCAGCATCAAAGCCTTCGATACTTTTTATTTTATGCAGGCGTTTGACGGAATCGAGATCATCTGCGCCAATACCATAAACTAACCCTAATTGATTCGAACGTTGAGCGAACCAAATACCGTGTGCTTGAGCAAAGCTAGGTAATAGCAGTATACCTAATAAGGCGATACATTTAATATTATTTAGAACTTTCATATTTTTCTCCAGTTTATGTGTAGGATAAGCTTGTAATTATTCTTGTTTTTCGTGTAAATCACTATAGAAGCCGGATAAGGTAATAGTCACCGTAACGGCATCTTCTTGCATGTTTTGCCAATACCAGCCATGTGTGCCATCAAAAGGAGCAACAAAAGTACCTTGCTGTTGATTGATGGATTTTTCTTTAAAATACGTCTCAAATTTTGAGGTATCACTGGCATACTCACCGTGCATGTCGGTGTACAAAGGTCCATCTTTAGTACGCCAATCAAAAGTAAAGCCATCCCCTTGTTGCATTGTTGCTTTGAGTTCAATACCTTCGTAGCCTTCAACGACTACTTCTCGAGTTTCAGTATGTAGTAGGCTAGTTGACTTAGATAAACGAAAGGTACTTAAATCATCTTTCACATCTACTGGTGTAGTATCTAAACCACTACTTTCTGCCGACATTTTATCTAAACCTAGTAACTTTCCCGTGGATAATGGGTCAATTTGATATTCTGCAGGTAATACTATGGTAAGTAATAATATAACCGCGACTAGGCAGGCAGTAAAAAACTGTTTAGTTAACTGTTTGTTATCTACGGTTAAATTGTTTGATTTTGTGCTCATAATGATTCTCTTAATTAGTAATGAAATAGCCAGTTAGCTGATAAAATATTAGTACTACACCGGCAGTGACTAAACTTAAATTGCACCATAAGGCCCATTTGCTAAACTTGGCTGATTGACGCAAAAAACCAAGTATAATAAGCATTAATGATAGTGCTAATAATTGCCCTGACTCCACCCCTATGTTGAAGGAAATGATATTGCCGACCAAACCATCAGGAGATAATTCAAAGTCTTGTAATTTTGTCGCCAAACCAAAACCGTGGATCAGCCCAAACAGCCAAACTGCTAATTTATTATTCGGTTGATAACCAAAGTAGCGCTTAAACATATCGAGGTTATCCATTGCTTTGTAGACGACTGAAAAGCCGATAACAGCATCAACTAAGTAGGCATTAACATGGATTTCTGAAAGCACTCCGTATAGCAGCGTGACACTGTGCCCTACGGCAAATAGGGTGACATATATAGCCACGTCTTTGAGTCGTCTTAAAAAGAAGATGACACCGAAAAGGAACAGTAGGTGGTCATATCCGGTGACCATATGCTTGGCACCAAGATATATAAAAGGAATCATGTTCAAACCTTGGTTACCTTCGATAAAGGCTTTATCACCACTAGTTACCCCGTGAGCAAGTGTTTCTAAGGGTAAAAAGCCTAAACTTAGACTCAAGAAAATCAGGGTAAGTTTAAACAAGGTATATTGAGAAAAATATTTCAATGCTTTTCTCCCTTATAGCTTGTATTTGGCGACTATTTTGGAAAAGCCGTCAGCAAGAGTGATCATGACCAATACGGTGTTGCCATCGTTAATGCTTTTATCTGTAAAAAACCGGTTGCCTTGTCCTGATTGCAAAATGATTTTTGTTTTGCCATTACTTTGTTTTACTTTTAGAATACCGCTCATATCACTGGCGTTTAGTGCTTCATCTTCATAGCTCACATACAATTCAGTTAGTTTTTCTTGACGAACTAACTCAAAAGTATACTCACCAACAACTTTTATAACTCCTCCATGTTGTGGCTCTGTATTACCGTGTGCCAAGGCTTTGCCTATCATTATCAGACTGATCATAAATAAGATGGATGATTTTAAAAGTATTTTCATAGTTAAATTTCCCCTGAGTTATTTGAATTAACACTCTAGCCTGATTAGGGCAGTGTAAAGTGCTAATTAGCGCGTACATGTCAGCAAATAATTGCGTATACATGGCTCAAACAGCACAAATTTTACTAAGCTAACTGTAGGATAGATGGTCTTTAAGTAACTATTAATTAGACTAAGATTTCTAAGTTTATTTAATCCTCTATTTTTTAGGGGTAGGTAAATAAATATACTTATAGTTTATTAACGTAGGAGTAAACCATGAACACATTATCAAAATTAGTGTTAATTTCCATACCAGCGATAACTTTGTCAATGTCGGCCATAGCGCATGATCCATCAAAGCATGTTAAGAAAGCTAAAAAGGCTGATTGCAGTAAAATGGATCACAGTAAAATGGATATGAAAGATCCTGTTACTATAGCCATGATGAAAAAATGTATGAAACAAGCTGAAGCAGATCATAAATCTATGAAAGATATCGATCATAGCAAAATGAAAAAAAGTGCTCCTAAAGCAAATAAGAAAGATGAACATAATCATTAAATCATATTAAGTTGTCACTTAGTACTAGTGCGCTAAATGACTTATGAACTAAAAGGAAAACGTATGAAAATAGTTAAATTATTTATGATACTTTCTGTATTAGGGATAGGACTAGTCGCTACCGTGATGTACTCAGGTATTGTCGATGTAGCAGCTGATGAGCCGCATAGTGATTTAGTATATTGGCTTTTAGAAGAAACCAGAGAAAATTCTATTAAAAAATCTGCACAAGCCATAGAAGTCCCCGATATAAGTGAACCGGAATTATTATTATCGGGTGGAGTTGACTACGAATTTATGTGTTCAGCTTGTCATTTAAAACCAGGGCAAACTGAGAGTGATATGAGTGTAGGGCTATATCCAGCACCTCCCAATTTGACTGTTCCTGATAAAGCGTTTGAAGATCAAGAGTACAGTGATGATGCACAAAAAAATCGTAAAATTTTTTGGGTGATTAAGCATGGTATTAAAGCTTCAGGGATGCCTGCATGGGGTAAAACACATGATGATGAACGTATATGGGCAATGGTTGCTTTTATAAAAAGATTGCCTACCTTGACACCGGAGCAATACCAAGTGCTAACAGCAATAGAATAATGAGTAAACTGAGTAAAGGGTTAGAAGCAATTATTAAATTCAGATGGATAAATGAGAAAATCATATCACGCTCGAAAACACTAGATTCAACAAGAATTTTTGGGCTTATAGCATAATGTGCTGTAAATTACAGCACCTTGATATTTTACGCTGAGAAATACTGTTTTTTCGATATAATAATAATAGTTTAGTCTCATATACTAAATAGGCAGAGTTTAACTGCAACTCATTTTTTAAACTAACGGAATTATATTAATGCTAATTTAGACACTAGAATTTATAGGTTTTGGTGAACTCAATTACTTCCGTAATATAAGAACTATAAAGGGTAAAATATATGAAACGTAATAATGTACTAATTAAATCTATTCTTGCTACCGCAATATCGATGACATTCTCAACCGCTGTTTATGCAGAAGAAAATGCTGTTGAGGAAGATTCCATTGAAAGAATTGAAGTAACTGAATATCGCCAAGCTTATCGTGGTGACGTGCCGGTAAAGTCACTACCTCAAGCCGTTAATATAGTCACAGGTGAGTTACTCGATGTTGCTGGCGTGACTGATTTTCAAAATGCATTAGATTTTAGCAGCGGAATTGCCCGACAAAATAACTTTGGTGGTCTTTGGGATAGTTTTGCTATTCGAGGTTTTGCAGGTGATGAGAACCTGCCTGGCGGATACCTTGTGAATGGTTTTAGTGCGGGGCGAGGCTTTAGTGGAAAGCGAGATACGTCTAATGTTGAATCAATCGAAATTCTAAAAGGTCCAGGGTCAGCACTTTATGGCCGAAGCGAACCTGGCGGAACTGTTAACATTATTACAAAAAAACCACAATTTGAGGAAGAAGGCTATATAGGAGCTTCTATTGGAAGTTTTAATACGTATCGTTTGGAAGGTGACTACACTAACGCGATCACAGAAGATCTAGCTTTTAGAATAAACGGTGCCTATGAAGATTCTGAGAGTTTCAGAGATACGGTAGAAAGTAACAAATTATCATTTACGCCATCTCTTTCTTACAATATATCCGATGAAACAAATTTAGCCTACGAAATCGAAATATTAAAACAGGAAACGCCTTTTGATCGAGGCATTTTTGTTCTAGATGGCGATTTCGACACCGTGCCTAAAGAAAGGTTTTTTGGTGAGCCTAACGATGGGCCAATGGAAGTAGAAGCCGTAGGCCATCAGGTAACCTTACAGCATAAAATAAATGACAATTGGGATGTATTGGTTGGTGCTGGCTATCGAGATTCGTCATTTAAGGGGTTTTCATCGGAGCTTGATTTGTCACCCGGAAGACAACTATTGTACGTTGATGGTGAAACAGTCGTGCGTCGACGACACCATCGTGACTATACCAGTACTGATCTTTCAGCTCGTGTAGAGCTAAGCGGTACGGTAGAAATGCTGGGGGCAACTCACCATATATTGATGGGCGGTGATGCCTACGATTACGAACTTCATTCAATTAAGGAACAATGGAGGACTGCTTGGGGTAGTGGCGATACTACTTATTCAATTAACCGATACAATCCAGTATATGGACAAACACAACCAGATACCTTGCCGAACCTAGATCAAAACGAAGAGCAAAGTTCTATTGGGGCCTATATACAAGACCAAATTGACGTTACCGATAAGTTTAAAGTACTGGTAGGGATTCGTTTTGATGACTTTGATAAAACGTTTACTAACTATATAAAAGATACTGTAGTTAAACAATCGCAGACTTCGACTAGCCCAAGAATAGGTCTGGTATATGAACCTTCAGAGCTATATACAATGTACCTTAGTTATTCAGAAGGTTTTAGGCCTAACACCGGCGTTGCTTTTAATGGCGATAGTTTTGAGCCTGAAGAAAGTACGTCGTATGAAGTTGGGGTGAAATTTAATAATAGCGATGATAGTTTAAGTGGTACAGTGGCAATTTATAGAGCTGAAAAATCGAATGTACTCACGGCTGACCTAGTCAATTCTGGCTACTCTGCGGCATTAGGAGAAGCGGAAAGTCAGGGTGTAGAAGTTGATTTGACCGCCTTTATAAATGACTCGATTTCGTTTACATTAGCCTATGCATATACTGACGCTGTAACATCAAACGACATGATAAATACTGACTGGGGAGTAGAGATTCCTGCTGGCAGTCGACTCATTAACGTTCCAGAACACAAGTTAACTGTAGTGGCAATGTATGAAACGGTTTTAGCAGGTAAAGAGGCTAATGTTGGCGTAAGTGTTACCTATGTTGACGACCGCTTAGGTGAAACTATTAACCCAGATTATATTCTACCTAGTTATACTAGAGTGAGTATATTTGGTTCTATTGACTTAACTGAGCAGTGGGTGCTAAATGCCAATATAGACAATTTGTTAGATGAAGAATATTTTGGCAGTTCTTACTCTCATTTGTGGACGCAACCAGGCACACCTATCAACGGCCGTGTTAGTCTGAAATATAAATTTTAGTAAATTCATGCCGGTGATTTATTCACCGGCATATAATCTATCTTTACCAGTCTTTCATTGCATCTAATTCATTTCTATGTTTTATTTAAAACTCATTTTTATTCAAGGAGATATGCATAGTGACAACGAAATTAGATCGCATTGATATTAATATTTTAGCTGAACTGCAAAAAAATGGACGTATCACCAACACTGACTTAGCAGAGGCAGTGGCGCTTTCACCAAGTCCTTGCTTAGCGCGGGTAAAACGGTTAGAAAAGTCAGGCTATATTAGCAGTTACAATGCCAAAATTGCGCTTGATAAATTAGGCGAAACGGCAACGGTTTTTACTGAAGTCACTTTGGCTGATCATCATAGGCAAGACTTTGCAAAATTTGAACGTAAAATATCAACCATTGACGAAGTTATTGAATGTCATCTGATTAGCGGTGGTTATGATTACCTGCTTAAATTTGTAACGCGGGGAATAACACATTACCAAACATTGATGGAAGAAATACTCGAGCAGGATTTTGGGATCGAAAAGTACTTTAGCTACATTGTTTTAAAGTCTCCTATCGTGAAATTACATTATCCACTGACAACTTTATTCAAACCAGAAAAGTAAGTTATATGTCTATATCCGTTTTGTTTCGTGGCCCAAATACTCGTAGTGATATTTGGCGGAAACTTGCCGTTGAAGCAATACCTAATTTGAAGTGGTATGTATGGCCGGATGTGCCAGCCCCTGAAACCGTTGAAGCATTGATTACTTGGCTACCTCCGAAAAATTATCTAGAACTGTTCCCAAATTTAAAAGCGGTTTTTTCTGTCGGTATCGGGGTCAATCAATTCTCACCAAGCACAATCCCTGCTCATATCAAACTTGTTAAGATGGTTGATCCAAACATAAACACAATGATTGAAACCTATGTGTTGTCGTCGGTATTTATGCTACACAGAGATCAATTTCACTATATAAAATCGCAACAAAACGCGCAGTGGTTACCACTACCGCTTAAGTTACCAAGTGAATGTCACATAGGCATTATGGGTTTAGGAAATCTCGGCCAGTCTGTCGCTAATAAGCTGGCTCAATTGGGTTTTCAAGTATCAGGTTGGAACCGTTCAGTTCGCGAAATGGGTGGCATAGATACATACATGGGCAGAGAGCAATTATCCAATTTTATGAGTAGCCTTGACATAGTAATATGCCTATTGCCACTAACCGAAACGACTCTAGGCATCTTAAATGCTGACAATTTTTCCAAGCTACCTAAAGGCGCTTCTATTATCAATATAGGTCGAGGGCAGCATCTCGTGGAAAAAGACCTACTTGAAGCTTTAAGTACAGGACAGCTTGAATTTGCGATACTTGATGTGTTTGAAAAAGAACCTTTACCACCAGGTCATCCATTTTGGAGCCATCCTAAAATACATGTCACACCCCATATAGCAGCAATTACTTGTGATGAAACCGCAGGTATTCAACTTGCGAAAAACCTTCAACGTTTAATTAATAATCAAGAGTTAGTCGGTGAGGTTGATAAAAGCAAAGGATACTAGGGCAAGGGTGAGCTCTTTGAATGATTTTATTTATATTGCCAAATGATGTTCAACTAAACCCACATGCAGCTCAATTCCTGTAGAGATTACCTCATCGTTGAAATCATACTTAGGGTGATGCAAGGGAACTTCGTTACTTTTTTTACCTTGGCCAAGCCAAATGTAAGCTCCTTCACAAGCTTGTAACATAAAACCAAAATCTTCTGACGTAAAGGCAGGGTGTAGTGCTTCTTCTACTTTTGCAACTTTTGAAGCGATTTTTAATGCATCTTTAGCAGCTGCGGCATTATTAATGGTAGCCGGATAATACCTAATGTAGTTCACGTCAATGCTAGTATCACTTGCATGTGCAACGCCCTTTGTAACCTGTCTTAAGGACGTTTCAATCGTATCTTGCACATCAGGATCAAACGTACGAACAGTACCAACGACTTTCACTTTATCAGGCAGGACATTGTGTGAACTGCCACCTTCAATTTGAGTGACCGAAAGCACTGCAGTTGAGGTAGGATGAATGCGCCTAGCAACTAAGGTATTGAGCTGTGATACTAATTCACTGGCAGCTAAAATAGCATCAGGTGTTTTGTGAGGCATTGCAGCATGGCCACCTTTGCCTTTTACTATAATTTCAAACTTATCTGCAGCCGCCATTATTGGCCCAGGTTTAGTCGATACTGTTCCTGCGGGTAAGTCAGGCCAATTATGTAAACCAAAGACACGATCACATGGAAAGCGCCTAAATAGGCCATCATCTATCATTGCTTTAGCACCTGCTTCTCCTTCTTCAGCAGGTTGAAATATAAAGTGAACCGTGCCGTCAAATTGTCGTGTTTCACTTAGGTATTGTGCTGCACCTAGCAACATTGTTAAGTGTCCATCATGTCCACAACCGTGAAAAATTCCGTCATGACAACTTTCATAAGGCAAGCCTGTTTTTTCTTGGATCGGGAGTGCATCCATATCCGCACGTAAACCAATTGTTCGTGGTGAACTGCCCACTTTAAGTGATGCTACTATACCTGTACCACCGATTCCTGGATGAATATCAACACCGAGTTTTGTAAGTTCTTCAATTACTTTGGCAGCGGTACGATGCTCTTTGTATGCAAGTTCTGGATTAGCGTGTATATCCTGCCTAAAGTGTACTAAAGGCTCTATAAGGTGATCTACTTTTGAATGACGAGACGACATAATTTGCTCTCCAAGTTGCAATTGGTTAGGTCTATTATTTTTTGAACAATCGAATACAAAGCTTTATATTTTGATTTAAAATGACTGTCAACATACTACTAATTTATCATAAATATTTAGTATTTATTGCCGTTTACCATTAGAATCCGGCAACCTATGCTGAAGATAATATCTTATACTGAATTTCATATTTAAGAATCAGGAATGAGAATTAATGGCACCATCAATAAACCATCTTTTGCAGTCAGGTCGTCTAGAGCAAGCCTTTATAGATGGGCAATGGCATGCCATTGAAACAAGCGACTATTTACCCGTTATCGATCCTTCCACTGAAAGAGTCGTTGGGCAATTAGCGTTATGTAACACAGAGCATGTTGATTTGGCTGTAGCAGCGGCAAAGGACGCTTTTGTTAGCTGGTCTGAAAGTTCAGTAAATGAACGAGTAGCTTTACTTACCAGAATCCATCAACTAATACTTGAACGTACAGAAATTTTTGCCCGAGCACTTTCTTTAGAAATGGGCGCAGCCATTAATTCTGCGCGCTCAGCTCAAGTTCCATTGGCTGCTGAACACGTACGAGTTGCTATAGAAAACTTATCTAGTTACCAATTTATGACTTACCGTAATACGACAGCAATTGCACGGGAGCCAATTGGTGTTTGTGGGTTGATCACTCCATGGAATTGGCCGCTTTATCAAATTACAGCCAAAGTTGCACCGGCTCTTGCTGCTGGTTGTACCGTGGTATTAAAACCAAGTGAACAGTCTCCTCTTAGTGCTTATTTATTTGCTGAAGTAATGCAAGATGCCGGAGTTCCATCAGGAGTATTTAACTTACTTAATGGTAATGGTGAAGGTGTAGGAGCCCCTTTATCTGCCCATAAAGATGTAGATATGATATCCATTACTGGTTCAACACGTGCTGGCGTACATGTCGCTCAAGCTGCTGCTCCTACCGTAAAAAGAGTTGCTCAAGAATTAGGGGGGAAATCGCCTAATATTATTTTACCTGACGCTGATCTTGAAAAAGCAATTGCTCCGGGTGTCGCTACTTGTTTTCGCAATGTAGGGCAGTCTTGCAGTGCACCCACACGTATGATCGTTCCAAGAGGAAAACTAAAGCAAATCGAAGAACTCGCCATCAATGCAATTAATGACATTCATATGGGAAATCCTCAAGATGAGCAAACCACTCATGGGCCATTGGCTAATGGTGCACAGTTTAAAAGGGTACAAAGCCTAATTCAGGTAGGTATAAATGAAGGGGCAAAACTCATTGCGGGAGGGCTAGGGCGCCCTGCAGGATTAGATACTGGGTTTTATGCAAAGCCGACTATTTTCTCTGATGTCACATCACAAATGAGTATTGCTCAAGAAGAAGTTTTTGGTCCTGTTTTAGTGATCATACCTTACGATAACATCGAAGAGGCTATCACTATTGCCAATGATACCGTTTATGGTTTAGGGGCACATGTTCAAGGTTCTGATATGGACAATGTTAAAAAAGTTGCTAGCAAAATTCGTAGTGGTCAAGTTCTCCTTAATTACCCTGCATGGGATCCATATGCACCCTTTGGAGGGTATAAAAGCTCAGGTTCTGGGCGAGAGTTTGGCATAGAAGGTCTTGAAGAATATTTAGAAACTAAAGCCATTATAGGTTTTTCATAAACAATAGACTCCAATAGAATTAAATTAATTAAGGTAAGACAAAATGTCTCCATCACTTAAAAAGATACCCAGTAACGAAAAATTACCCGAGTCAGCTGATGTTGTCATTATCGGCGGCGGCATTATTGGAGCTACTACGGCCTACTTTATAGCTAAACGAGGCTATTCTGTTGCCTTGATTGAAAAAGGCGAAGTAGGTTGTGAGCAATCAAGCCGAAACTGGGGCTGGTGCCGACAGCAAAATCGAGATGCTAGAGAGTTACCAACTTCAGGTTTATCTATGCGATTATGGGATGAAATGAGCACAGATATGAATTTGGATCTTGGCTTTCGTCGTTGCGGTTTACTTTATGCCACGGATGATCCTGCACAACTTGCAGAGTGGGATAGTTGGCGCCCAACTGCCTCTCAATTTAATATTAATACTCGCATGTTAAGTGCAGATGAAGCTAACTTAAAACTACCAGCATCGGGCAGAAAATGGCTTGGTGGTGTGCATTCTCTTGATGACGGTAAAGGCGAACCAGATATAGCTGCTCCTATGATTGCTGAGGGGGCAAGAGCATTAGGGGCGACAATTCACCAACAATGCGCTGCGCGAGGAATGGATATCACCAATGGCAGAGTAACTGGGGTTATTACCGAGAAAGGTACCATTAAAGCCAATGCAGTATTGTGCGCTGCGGGCGCCTGGGCATCCACATTTTGTCGTCATCATGGTATTTCATTTCCGCAAGCTAGTGTGCGTCAAACTGCTCTTAGAACGGGGCCAGCACCAGACTTAGGTGATGCTCTATACACCGAAGGCTGTGCACTTACTCGACGTCTTGACGGCAGCTATACTCTTGCTTTGAGCGGGAAAGCAATGGCTGAAATTACCCCACAGGGTATACGTTATGCAAAAGAATTTATGCCGATGTTTCTGAAACGTTTAAAAGCAGTACAAATCGGTATGAGCAGTTCATTTTGGCAAGGCCCAGAAGCAATGAAAAGTTGGCGAAATGATCAAATAAGCCCAATGGAAATAATGCGCGTTCTTGATCCAGAACCGAACAAAAGAAATGTCGCTAAAACGATTAAATTGGTGAAAACCTTATTTCCTTCATTAGCTGATGTGAAAATCACAGAAAGTTGGGGGGCTTATGTGGATTGTACGCCTGATGCTGTGCCTGTTATATCAGAAGTTGATCCTATTAAAGGTTTCTACCTTGGAGCTGGTTCTTCGGGACATGGGTTTGGGTTAGGTCCAGGTCTAGGAAAAGTTGCTGCTGAATTAATACTTAATGATGCTCCTAGTATAGATCCAACACCATTTAAACTTTCTCGTTTGTTGGATGGCTCTAAGATCAAGGTAGGCGCGCTTTAGTACTCTATTAGGGGATAGTATTCAGGCTTACGCTAAGCGTAAACAGTGTTTCAAAGATAGGCAGTAAATTCTTTTATGTTAACTTAAATTAATGAACGTAAAGACAGTGAGCCGAAGGAAAGAACAATGAAAGCATTACAAACGCGTTATCCGGTATCTGATAAAGCTAAAGCACATACTCATATTGACAGTGCTACTTACAATACTATGTATAAGCAATCTATCGAACAACCCGATACTTTTTGGGCAGAACAAGCAAATAATTTTATTGATTGGTACCAACCTTGGGATAGCGTCAGTAAAGTTGATTTAAAAAACTCTGAAATAAACTGGTTTTCCGGTGCAAAACTCAATGTTAGTTACAATTGTATTGATCGCCATTTAGCAACTAAAGCAAATGACACGGCCATTATTTTTGAAGGTGATGATCCAAGTGATGATTTGAAAGTTACTTATCAAGAACTACATGATCATGTGTGTCGTTTTGCTAACTTACTTAAAGAGCGTGGCGTTAAAAAGGGTGACCGTGTTTGTATTTACATGCCGATGATCGCTGAAGTGGGTTATGCCATGTTAGCGTGTGCTCGTATTGGTGCCATTCACTCTGTTGTATTTGGTGGCTTCTCTACAGAATCGATTAAAGCACGTGTTCTTGATGCTGATTGTCGAGTTGTTATCACTGCAGATGAGTCAGTACGTGGTGGTAAACGTATTCCACTTAAAGCCAATGTTGATGCTGCAGTAACTGATTGCCCTAATGTGCATTCTGTTATCGTAGTTACTCGTACTGGCGGTGATGTTGCTTGGAATGAGAAAACAGATATTAATTACGCAGACGCTGTAGCGAATTTACCTGCTGTTTGTGAACCAGAGGTTATGGATGCTGAAGATCCATTATTTATCTTATACACTTCGGGCTCTACAGGTACACCTAAAGGTGTAGTTCATACGTGTGGTGGTTATATTTTATATGCAGCCATGACCCATAAATATGTCTTTGATTATAAAGAAGGTGAAATATACTGGTGTACTGCTGATGCTGGTTGGATTACAGGTCATTCTTATATTTTTTATGGCCCATTAGCGAATGGCGCAACTACTTTAGTATTTGAAGGTGTGCCGACTTACCCTGATGCTGGACGTTTTTGGCAAGTTTGTGAAAAACATAAAGTAAACGTATTCTACACCGCTCCAACGGCAATTCGCGCCTTAATGAGTGTTGGTGATGAGTTAGTCGAAAAGTCTGATTTGTCTTCTCTGCGTTTATTGGGCACAGTTGGCGAACCAATTAACCCCGAAGCTTGGCATTGGTATTATGAAGTGGTTGGTAAGAGTAATTGCCCAATCGTTGATACTTGGTGGCAAACAGAAACGGGCGGTATTATGCTCACTTCATTACCGGGCGCGGTTGATATGAAACCAGGTTGTGCAGGTAAACCATTCTTTGGCGTACAGCCTGCATTGCTTGATAAAGACGGGAATACACTTGAAGGTGAAAACCAAGGGCTATTAGTGATGACCGCTAGCTGGCCGGGACAATTACGTACAGTATATGGCGATCATCATCGCTTCTATCAGACTTATTTAAGTCAATATCCGGGTAATTACTTTACTGGTGATGGCGCTAAACGTGATGAAGATGGCTTCATCTGGATCACGGGTCGTGTTGATGATGTACTTAACGTGTCAGGTCATAGACTAGGTACAGCAGAAATAGAAAGTGCTTTAGTGTTACACCCTAAAGTGGCTGAAGCTGCGGTGGTTGGTTATCCGCATGAAATTAAAGGTCAGGGCGTATATTGTTATGTAACTTTGATGGCAAATGCAGAAGAATCTGACGAGTTAAACAAAGAATTAAAAGAATTTGTTGCGAAAGAGTTAGGTCGTTTTGCTAAGCCAGATTACATTCAGTGGGCTCCAGGGTTACCTAAAACACGCTCAGGTAAGATTATGCGTCGTATATTACGTAAAATTGCTGAAAATGATGTAGATAGCCTAGGTGATACTTCAACATTAGCAGACCCGAGTGTAGTAGAAAACTTAATTGATAAGCGTATTATTCACAGCAGCTAATTAATAGCAGCATCAATTAATACATGAAGAAAAGCGCCTAATGGCGCTTTTTTGCTTTTAAAGTACTCAATTAAAGTACTTGATGGCGATAAAACTACAGTAAAGGTAAGTCTAACACCTATAATTATACCCATGATCAATGAAGGTGCTTGATTTATACAATAATGAGGATCATGATATTCCTCATGAAAGAAGTAAAGCTAACACCTGAGCAAAAAATAGATCTTGAAGCGCTTCACGACACCAGTCGTGATAAGCGAGTTTGTGATCGGATAAAAGCGGTGCTACTTCGCTCTGAAGGTTGGTCAACCGCCATGATTGCACAAGCCTTACGCCTTCATGAAACAACGATTGTTAGACATTTAGATGATTATGTTCATAAAGAAAAATTAACACCTGCCAATGGAGGCTCTCAGTCTTATTTGACTGAAGAGCAAACAGATGGCGTTGTTGCTCACCTCATGCAACAAACTTATCGCTGCTCTTATGAAATAATTGAGTATATTTGGAAGAAGCATAATGTTCGGTTTTCTATTTCAGGTTTTAATAAGTGGCTTCACCATCATGGTTTTAGCTATAAATATCCGAAAGGTATTCCTCATAAATTTGATGAGGAAAAACAAGCAGATTTTATTGAAAAATATACCGAGTTAAAAGCGCAAGCTGTTGATGAGCCTATCTTGTTTATGGATGCGATGCATCCAACCCAAGCAACAAAAGTAAGCTGTGGCTGGATAAAGAAAGGGCATGATAAGGCGATTGAAACCACCGGAAGTAGAACACGATTAAACCTTGTAGGTGCAATTGATTTGAATAATTTAGCGGGCGCTCAAGTTAAACGCTATGAGAAAGTGAATAGCGAAACAATTCAAGCGTTTTTTACCGAACTACGTGCTGAAAATGGTAGCAATAAACGTATTCACTTAATTTTAGATGGTGCAGGTTATCACCGAGCAAAAGTTGTAAAAGACAAGGCTAATGAACTGAATATAAAACTTCATTTTCTTCCACCTTACAGTCCCAATTTAAATCCAATTGAGCGATTGTGGAAAGTGATGAATGAACACGTAAGAAATAATAAATACTTTGCAACAGCGAAAGAATTTAGAGATAAAATTGATGAGTTTTTTAGTCAAACACTTCCTAAGATAGGTGATATCTTGGCGAGCAGAATTAATGATAGTTTTCAGGTGTTAAATTCTGCATCTTGAAGTGTGATGGGTATATAATGCCATTTTTTGCTACGACATTGCTGACCTGTGTCGAATAAATATAACAGTTATGCTATTTCTAAGTGCTTCACGATTTATCTTTAGGTAAGTACTTATATCCACTAAACATCGATGAAATAAGACCACTGCGTTCTTTTCTTTCGGCAACAATAGCCCCAACAATATGCAATGGGATAAGAAATGAAAGACAATAGAAAATATAGACGTGAGTATAAATAAATGGTTCTCTGAAAGCTTTCATTACTTTATATGATTCTTCATCTACATTTTCTTTTGAGTAAGGCTTTATTGCTTCCAGATTATTTTTATCAATGGCAATATTCTGGGCAAAATATTTACCGAAAGGAGGGTAATAAATATCGGTTCCTGCGATGACAAGCCCTGAAATCATCTGAATAGTCATTAAAGATAATAATGCCAATACCATTAATTTACCTACTGGGTTGTGTCCTTTGTAAGCAGCTTTCTTATCCTGGCTAAACTCTATTAATTCTGCTTTGAAACCTTTATTAAAAGGGAGTGTCTTATTCCAGCGCTCATAACTTTTACCGATAAAACCAATAATTATTCGAAAGAGTAAATTGGCGGAAAATAGATATCCGACAATGACATGCATTATTTTTAATAAAACTTTACCGTCAGTGCTAATTCCAAAAAGTTTGCCATTATAAATAATGATGCCAATAACTATCAGCAATAAAACGGAAATGACATTAACCCAATGAAACAACCTAATTTTTCTGCTCCAGACTAATACTTGGGCTCTTTCAATAGACATCTTAATTTCTCTTATTGTTGAGCAAACTAAAATGACGACCCTCTAAAATAGAGGGCAGCTTGTATTTAAGCTTGCTGATAGGAAAATTGGAGTAAGTGTGCTTATAAGCTCTCAATATATTGTATTGAATAAGCTCCACTAAATTTATTTATCTTTTAGACTTATGACAACTTCTCTATTTAGGTAAAGTACGGTAATAAATCTTCTGCTCATGGCAAAGCAACCTTGAGATTGGTTCGCCAAGAAACCAGTTTAAAGGTTGCCCTCACAGATATAAGTCATCTGTAAAAAATCATCCAATCCATAATGCGAACCTTCGCGACCATAGCCAGAGGCATTAACACCACCAAAAGGTGCTAGTTCACTTGCTACTGCTCCTTCATTTACACCGATAACACCAGCATTTAACGAGTTTTTCACTCGATGGATCTGATGGTGTTCATTACTGTAAAAATAAGCTGCTAAGCCATATTGGGTATTGTTAGCTTGTTCAATGGCTTCTTCTTCATCTGTAAATCTAAACAGCGCTAAAACAGGTCCAAATGTTTCTTCACTAAATAATAGCATGTCATTATTTGCTTCAGTGATCACCGTTGGGGCAAAATATAAGTGTTCTATGGGATCAACGTTGCCACAGCGTAATTTACCACCTTTCTTTACCGCGTCTTTCACATGCTGAGTAATTTTATTGATCGCTTTATCATTGATCATTGGCCCTATCTTTGACTCAGGGTCAGTGGCGGGGCCAACTTTTAAAGTAGCAACTTGAGATACTAATTTACGGGTAAATTCCTCATATATGCTATCTTGGACATAAATTCGATTAGGGCAAACACACGTTTGCCCTCCATTACGAAGCTTTGCAGCAATGAGCCCATCAACAGCTGCATCTATATCTGCATTATCAAAAACAATAAACGGTGCATTACCACCTAGCTCAAGTGACAGTTTTTTTAAGGTTCCAGCTGATCGTTCGGCTAAATATTTACCTACTTGAGTTGAGCCGGTAAAAGTAAGCTTCTTGATCTTTGGATCGTCTAACCATGCACCTACTGCTGTAACGGTTTGGTCTCTGTCAGCAGTAATTAAATTGATGAGCCCTTTCGGAAAGTCTGCCATTTCAGCAAGTTTCACCAGCGCTAAAGCCGTTAAAGGAGTGTCTTCTGCAGGCTTAATAACAACACTACAGCCAGCCGCAATTGCAGGCGCAATTTTTCGCGTTAGCATGGCAAACGGAAAATTCCAAGGTGTAATGACAGCAACGACACCCACTGGACGCTTTTCAATGGTTTGTAATTTATTATTAACAGTTGACGGTAAAATATCACCACGAAGTTGCATTACTTGTTGCGAAAACCACTTAATATATGAAGCGCCATAATTAACCTCGGCTTTGGCTTCTGCTAAGGGTTTACCTTGCTCAGTACTTATAATCAGTGCTAAATCATTAATATTCTCAATGATTAAATCATGCCATTTTTCTAAAAGTGTTGCACGAACCCTGTGAGGTGTATGTTGCCACAAAGCAAAAGCTTGGCTGGCTGACTTCGCCGCTAAATTTGAATCGTTTACGTTACTATTAGTAACATATGTGATTAATTTCTCATTAGCAGGGTTAATCACAGGATAAGTATCCTTTGACTCTGATGACTGCCACATACCACCAATAAAATTTTGGGTGTTTAGCAATGCTGGTTGTTGTAATGAACTAGTCAAATGCATGATTTATTCCTGTGATATTTTTAAGTTACTAAGAATTTGGTCACCCATTTCTTGAGTACTTGCATTACCGCCCAAATCAGGTGTACGAATATCACCTACTAGTGTGCTTTCAATAGCTTTAATAATAGCATCATGAGCAATTTTTCCAGGGCCTTCGTCTTTCGTTAAAAAGCGTAACATAAGTGCCCCAGACCAAATCATACCAATTGGGTTAGCAATGTTTTTTCCGAATATATCGGGTGCTGAACCATGCACGGGCTCAAACAAAGAGGGAAACTTTCGCTCAGGGTTTAGGTTTGCCGATGGTGCAAGGCCAATTGTACCTGTACAGGCTGGGCCTAAGTCAGACAGAATATCACCAAATAAGTTGGTGGCAACGACCACGTCAAATCGTTCTGGATGCATGACAAAACGAGCTGAAAGGATGTCGATATGTTGTTTATCCCATGTGATATCAGGAAATTCTTTTGAAATTGCTAATGCGCGTGAATCCCACCAAGGCATACTGATTGCCATCCCGTTACTTTTGGTGGCAACGGTGATAGATTTGGCTTTTCGTTCGCTAGCTGTTTTAAAACCATAGCGCAAAACTCGATCAGCGCCATGGCGGCTAAAAACAGATTGTTGCAAAACAACTTCTCTATCGGTGCCTTCATACATAATACCGCCAATAGAAGAGTATTCACCTTCGGTGTTTTCTCGCACTACGACATAATCAATTTTATCTGCATGAGGCGTAGATAGTGCGCATTTAACCCCTTTAAATGAACGTACCGGTCGCATATTTATATATTGATCAAATTCTCTTCTAAAGGTCAATATTGACCCCCATAAAGAAATATGATCAGGCACGGTGTCAGGCCAGCCCACTGCGCCGAAATAGATAGCATCGATGCCATCAAGTTGTTGCTTCCAATCATCGGGCATCATTTTATTATGTTCTAGATAGTAATCACATCCTCCCCATGAAAGGTGCTGTAATTCAATATCAATGCCTACCATTTCTGCGGCTGCTTGAACAACTTTTAGACCCTCAGGCATGACTTCTTTACCAATACCATCGCCAGCTATAACAGCTATTTTGTATGTTGATTGCATTATTTTTTCATCTCCTGTTGTACACATTCTAAAGCGAGTACTTCGTCTAATATGACGGTTAATCTTTCAAATAAAATATCAAATTCTTCTTTTGTAAAGCACAATGCGGGGGCAAACCCTAAAATATTGTCACCAAAGGTGCGGAAGATGAGTTTATTACCCCAAGCGATTTTATCGATTGTTTCAAACAGTTTGAGTTCGGTAGGGAATTGGCGTTTGGTGGCTTTGTTAGCGACTAGCTCAATTGACCCTAGTAATCCCTGACAACGAACATCACCGACTAAAGGGTGCGTCAAGAAACCTTTTAATTTGCTTTCAAAATAAGGGCCGACTTCTTGTGCATTTGCTAGTATGCTTTCTTCATAAATTTTAATGGTCTCTAGGGCTACAGCTGCGCTAACAGGATGTGCTGAGTATGTTTGACCATGACCAACAACGGCCACCTTATTAGGTCCATCAGCAATACCATTAAATATTTCATCCGTCATCAATAAAGCCCCCATTGGGGCGTAACCTGATGTCAATCCTTTGGCTAAGGTCATCAAATCTGGCTGTATGTTTTCATGCTCACAGGCAAACATAGTGCCTGTACGTCCAAAACCAGTAATAACTTCGTCAGCTAAAAACAATATGTCTAATCGTTTACATGTTTCAGAAATAGCTTTTAACCATCCTTTGGGTGGGACAATTACGCCGCCGGAACCGATAACGGGCTCACAAAAAAAGGCAGCAACATTATCTACCCCGATACTGTTAATCTTATCTTCAAGTTCTTTAACAGATGCTTCAATCAATGCCTCCGCGCTTTCAAAGTCGCTTCTATATAGGTAAGGGCAAGAGATATGATGTTGTAGAGGGGTTGGCACATCAAAGTTTTGATGGAATGCAGGTAAGCCTGTTATGCCAGCACCTGTACAAGAGCTCCCGTGATAGCCTCGTTGTAGTGAAATTATATGTTTTTTGGTGGGCTTTCCAATTGCATTATAGTAGTGAGTGATATATCGCAATGCCGAATCTACAGCATCAGATCCGCCTAAGGAAAAATATACATGTTGCAATGAAGCTGGTGTAATATCGACCAGTTTTTTTGCTAATAAGACTGCAGGTTCGGAGCCAAAACCAAAATATCCTGTCGCGTAAGGTAATTCTTCCATCTGCTTCGTGGCAGCATCAACGACTCTTTGTTGTCCAAATCCTAAATTAACACACCATAAACCGGCGAAGCCATCTAAGTATTCAGTGCCATTGGCATCTTTTATCCAAGGCCCTTGACCTGACTTTAGTAGCTTTACGCCTTTTTTTTGGTGTTCGCGAAAGTTTGATACAGGGTGAACGAGGTGAAGACCGTCTAGTTCAACTAAATCTTGTATGTGCATGTGTTCATTCCATTATTAACGTTTAATTTATTAATGCCTGCAGGTTATTGAATTATGCTCTTAACAATCGCTAGTTAAATACACTTAGGATTGAAGCGGGCGAAAATACATTTCTACTGAAGACAGACTAATTACCTGTCTATAGTAGCGAATAGCAATTATCACAATTTATTAAAATCAACAATATAAACACGTAGAAATACCGTTTTAGCGTGTTTATTGGCATATTCTGCTGCTAATGTTAAGAGATGATATGTTTCAGATTTGGTTTTCTATTTGGCTTAAATATTTTATGAAGATGTCCGTTAGTCTCACGATGCACAAAAAAGTGTAACAGCAGATTATGCCGATTGAGCATGAAATAAAGATTTAATTGATGGTATTTTGCTTGCGTTTAAATACTAAAAAATTATTCGGTGTGCTGTAATAGAGTTCAGTTAATTATAACAAAATAGGATAAACAATGAGTACATTTAAACCTAAGTATATTTCTTTTGATTGTTACGGTACGTTAATATTTTTTGAAATGGGACCGATTGCTCAAACACTTTTTGCTGACCGAATTTCAGCTAAAGACATGCCAAAATTTATACAGAATTTTTCAGCTTATCGTTTGGATGAAGTGTTAGGAGATTGGAAACCTTATCAAGAGGTAGTACGCAACGCTGTTATGCGTTTATGTAAATTATGGAAAATTGAATACCGTGATGAAGACAGCGTTACTATTTATAATGCAGTGCCAACTTGGGGTCCTCATCCTGACACTATAGCAGGGCTTAAGAAGATTGCGGATGAAATACCTTTAGTGATCCTTTCCAATGCCATGAATGACCAAATTGTACATAACGTAAAAAGTCTTGAAGTACCATTTTATGCCGTTTATACCGCAGAACAAGCCAACTCCTATAAGCCACGACTTAAAGGTTTTGAATACATGCTTGACAATTTAGGCTGTAACCCAGAAGACATTTTGCATGTGTCTTCTAGTTTGCGATATGACCTAATGCCGGCACATGATATGGGTATTAAAAATAAAGTTTTTGTAAATCGAGGCCATGAACCAAGCACGCCTTATTATGAATACAGCGAAATTAAAGATATCAGTGGCTTAGCCGGATTAGTAGGTCTATAGGAATTGATATGAAAACTTCATCGTTTTGGTTAGATACTATTCCTACCACTGACTCCACTCAGAGCCCTATCGAGGGCTCGGTAGATGTTGTCGTAATTGGCGGAGGATTTACTGGATTATCAACGGCACTGGCGCTCGCTAAACGTGGAGCGAAAGTTGCCATCTGTGAAGCCACTGTGGTCGGTGGCGAAGCTTCTGGCAGAAACGGTGGTCAATGCAATAATGGCACTGCGCAAGATTATGCTGGCCTTATATCGTCATATGGTGAAGAAAAAGCCGCTTCTTTTTATCAGTTTTATAATCAGGCAGTTGATTCCGTTGAAACCTTGGTAAAAAGCGAGAATATTGATTGTGATTTTCGCAGAGCTGGCAAAATTAAACTAGCCGCTAAACCAGAGCACATGGATAAACTGGCTAAAACGCATGAAGCACTGATTAAATTAGTCGATCCAGGTGCTAAGTTACTTGATCAACAGTCGTTAAAAGCAGAAATTAATACGGGCAATTTTTACGGTGGTCTTCTTACTCCTGATGGTGCTCAATTACATGTGGGTAAATTGGTCTATGGCTTAGCAAAGCTATGTATTGAATATGGTGTGTCGATATACCAACAGTCTCCCGTCACACAGATGGCTAAAGTTGCTTCTGGGCAGTGGCAAGTGAAAACACCCAAGCAAACCATCACAAGCAACGCGATTGTGGTCGCAACAGGCGGTAGTGGACCAGGCCCCTTTAGTTGGTTTCGCCGACGCATTGTGCCTGTTGGCAGTTTCGCTGTAGTAACTGAGCCGATTGAAAAAGGCTTACGCGAATCTCTTTTTCCTGGCAACCGTTCTTATGTGACTAGTCAAAATATAGGCAACTATTTTCGATTAACCGACGATGGCAGACTTTTGTTTGGTGGCCGAGCCCGTTTTGCTGTCTCTAACCCTAAATCAGATGTAAAAAGCGGTGACATACTTAAGCAAACACTTATTGAGTTATTTCCTCGCTTGGAAGATACCGCTATTGATTACTGTTGGGGCGGAACTGTTGACATGAGCGCAGATCGTTTTCCTAAAGTGGGAGAAAAAGATGGGCTGTTTTATGCTATGGGATACAGTGGACATGGGGTGCAAATGGCGGTGCATATGGGCGAGGTAATGGCAGATTTAGTTGATGGAAAACCAACTGAATGTCCGTGGATTACGAAGAGATGGCCTGCGATACCTGGACATTTCGGTAAGCCTTGGTTTCTGCCATTTGTAGGTATGTATTACAAAATCCAAGATATATTGAATTAGTCTTCTCAATATATTAAATATGAATACTAGGTAAAGGTAATAATTGATGAATAATTCGCAGCGTTTTTCACGCGACAGACGACAAATGCTTAAATACATGACTGCAGCGAGCGGCATGATATTATTGCCTCCGCATTTATTAGCTGCTACTGAAGCGGCTATGGCTGAAAAGCCCAAGCATGGCGGACGTATTAGGGTTGCGATGACCTCGGTATCAACCAAAGATACCTTAGATCCGGCGAAAGCTTCACTTAGCACAGATTATGCTCGTATGTATATGATATACAGTGGTTTAACGCAGTTTAATCGCAATATGGGGGCAGATTTAGCCTTAGCTGAAACAATAGAAACAGACAATCAACAAGATTGGCATATTACCCTTAAAAAAGGTATCACCTTTCATAACGGTAAATCACTTACCGCGAAAGATGTCGTTTATTCTCTTATGCGTCATAAAGAGCCTGAGTTGACTTCGCGAGCAGCGCCAATAGCAAAGCAATTTATAACGGCAAAAATAACCAGTGAGCACTCTTTAACGTTAAGTTTAACCTCTGCAAATGCCGATTTACCTTTACTGCTGGCTTCTTCTAACTTTGTCATAGTCGCTGATGGCACCACAGATTTCAGTGAAAAGGCGAACGGCACTGGTCCTTATTATTTACATGAATTTAGTCCTGGTGTGCGTACTATTGCACGAAAAAATGTAAATTATTGGAAACCTGGAAAACCCTATCTTGACGAAATTGAACTTGTCGGCATTGCCGATGAATCATCACGTGTAAACGCCTTACTGTCTGGCGATATTCAGATGACTGTGGCGGTTAATCCTCGCTCAACAAAACGCATAAGAGAATCAAAAAATTACGATGTTATGCAAACTGAATCGGGTCTATATACCAACCTAATCATGCGTAGCGATGTCTACCCTACCAACAACCCCGATTTTGTTTTGGCAATGAAATACATGATGGATCGGCCTTTAATAAAGCGTGCACTATTTAGAGGTTATGCGACGATCGCTAATGATCATCCTGTTCCGCCATCTCATAAGTATTTTAATGCAGATATACCACAGCGCCCTTATGACTTAGATAAAGCGCGTTATCACCTTAAAAAAGCCGGAATGTCAGGAGCTCGTTTACCTATTTTTGCATCGCCCGCTGCGGAAGGCTCGGTAGATATGGCCTCTTTGATACAACTGTCAGGCATTGAAACAGGCTTAAATCTCGGCATTAATCGAGTACCTGCTGACGGCTACTGGTCAAATCATTGGATGAAACATCCACTGGGTTTTGGCAATGTTAACCCTCGCGTGAGTTTAGATGAGTTATTCAGTCTGTTTTATAAATCTGATGCTCCCTGGAATGAATCAGGTTGGCAAAATCCTCAGTTTGATCAATTACTGCTTGCTGCTCGCGGTGAAGGAGACGAAGTTAAACGAAAGCTGTTATACGGTGATATGCAGTCGCTCATATCTGAAAAATGTTCGGTAGGCATTCCTGTATTTTTGAACTTGATTGACGCCTATGACAAGCGTATTAAAGGGTTTTACCCTATCCCAACGGGCGGTTTAATGGGTTATTCTTTCGCTGAACACGTATGGTTAGATGCATGATAATTGAGGTACAAAACCGATGAAAACTATTTTTAAATTGGTAACAAAACGAATTGGTATTGCGCTTATAACGCTTTTCATCGTATCAGCAGTGGTATTTTCAATATCAAACCTGCTGCCGGGTGATGCTGCTCAAGAAATGTTAGGACAAAGCGCGACGAAAGAAGCGGTAGCTGAGCTTCGTGAAGCCTATGGTTTAAATGATCCACCTATTATTCGATATACAAAGTGGCTGGGCGGATTGGTGACGCTTGATGCCGGTGTGTCATTAGCAAATGCCCGACCTGTTAGTGTTCTGATTGGTGACCGTCTATCTAAATCATTATTGTTGGCTGGTATCACCACATTGATAGCAGTTCCCTTTGCACTGTTTCTTGGTATTACAGCAGCTATGCATAGTGGCGAGCGTATTGACAAGGTAATCAATGTTTTTACCCTTTCAATGGTGGCTGTGCCCGAGTTTTTATTAGCTACTATCTTAGTCTTGGTTTTTGCTGTGCAATTAAACTGGTTGCCTTCGCTATCGTATATTGCACAAGACGCGGGCTTTTATGATTATTTTCGTGCATTTGCATTGCCTGTTGTGACTTTATGTATTGTTCTGAGTGCTCAAATGGCGCGAATGACACGAGCTGCAGTGTTAGAACAACTTTCCCAGCCTTATGTTGAAATGGCCTTACTTAAAGGTTCTACTTTTTCTAGGGCTGTACTTAAACATGCGCTACCAAATGCAGTGGGTCCAATTGTTAATGCTATTGCGTTAAGCCTTTCTTACCTGCTAGGTGGTGTTGTTATTGTTGAAGTAATATTTAACTACCCCGGTGTTGCTAGCTTAATGGTTGACGCGGTAACCAATCGCGATATGCCCTTATTACAAGCCTGTGCCATGCTGTTCTGCTTAGGTTATTTGATATTAGTGCTGATTGCTGATATCGCGGCCATTTTAGCTAATCCAAAATTAAGAACAACAGGATAAAGATGAACTCTACTATAAAAAACTTACCTATTTCTGGGAAATTTGCGCTAAGCATTGTAATTTTTTGGTTGTTTATTGCTCTATTTGGCCCATGGTTAGCACCCAATAGCAGTAACGCCATTGTTGCTTACGATGTATTTGAAAAAGTTGGCGGTGAGTATATATTAGGCACCGATTATCTTGGTCGAGACGTACTTAGTCGACTACTTACAGGTGCTCGTTACACAATATTTATTCCTTTGTTTGCTGCTGGTTTAGCGGTTGCCGTAGGTACATTAATTGCGTTATTGTCTGCTGTCAGTCATAAAAACACAGACGAAGTCATTAGCCGTCTTATGGATGCGCTAATATCAATCCCTAGTAAAATCTTTGCTTTGGTCATGATCGCCGCTTTTGGTTCATCAATTCCTATTTTATTACTCATAACCGCTGTAAGTTACATGCCCGGAGCATTTCGTATCGCTAGATCGTTGGCTGTTAATGTGGTGAATATGGATTTTGTTGTTGTTGCTCAAGCCCGTGGCGAAGGCCGGTTCTATTTGGCAGTAAAAGAAGTTTTACCTAATATTATTCACCCTATGCTGGCCGACTTTGGACTGCGCTTTGTTTTTGCGGTGCTGTTGTTAAGCAGTCTTAGCTTTTTAGGGTTAGGCGTACAACCCCCGGAAGCAGATCTTGGTTCTTTAGTACGTGAAAATATTTCGGGCTTGGCCGAAGTTGCACCTGCGGTCATTATTCCAACCTTTGCTATAGCGACTATAACGATTGCGGTAAACCTGCTAATTGATAGCTTACGTAACAGCGCTAGCTATGCAAGTGGAGGCAAGTAAAATGACTGATAAGCATAACTTAGAAAAGCACCATGTAATTGTAGAAAATTTGTGTGTAGATGTTAATGTAGAAAATGGCGAGTCTTTTGGTATTGTTCATGATGTAAGCTTTAGCCTTAAACGTGGTGAAGTACTTGCCCTGATTGGCGAGTCTGGTTCAGGAAAAACCACTATTGCGTTGTCATTACTTGGCTACGCACGTCGTGGATGTCAGTTAAAAAGTGGTGTGGTGAGCGTTGGTGATCAAAATGTTATGGCACTAAATAAGGCTGAACTTGCTGGCATTCGTGGTCGTAAGGTCGCTTATGTAGCGCAAAGCGCTGCTGCTGCATTTAACCCGTCAAAACGCATCATGGAGCAGGTTATAGAGAGCGCATCACTGCATAGTGTAATGAGTAGTGATGCAGCTAAAACAAAAGCCATTGACCTATTTAAACAACTGTCATTACCGTCACCAAAAACTATTGGTGATCGATATCCTCATGAAGTTTCTGGCGGACAACTCCAGCGATTAATGGCCGCTATGGCGTTAATTTGTGAACCAGAACTTGTGGTGTTTGATGAGCCAACTACCGCTTTAGATGTTACAACTCAAGTGGATGTTCTAAAAGCATTTAAAAAAGCCGTTAAAGCCTACAATATTACCGCTGTTTATGTGTCACATGATCTAGCGGTGGTTGCCCAAATGGCTGATCGCATTATGGTTTTAAAGCAAGGCAGGGTGATGGAAGACAATGAGACAGAGGCTATTCTTAATCATCCTCAGCATTCATATACTCAAGAGTTACTCAGTGCCATTAACCATGCAGCCCCTGAATCTCAAAAATCATCAACAGGTCTTATCTTAGAGGTTAATGATGTCGTTGCAGGTTATGGAAAAATAACCGCCAATGGACTCCCTGAAATACCTATACTCGACGATATTTCAATACAAGTGAGTCGTGGTCAAACGGTTGGTATTATTGGTGAGTCTGGCTCAGGGAAATCGACTTTTGCTCGTGTAATTGCAGGTCTTTTACCTGCTGCTAGTGGTAGGTTATTACTTGAAGGTAATACGCTTGCTGCTAATATCGCCGATAGAAGTAAACAAGAATGCCAACAGATACAAATGGTTTTTCAAAACGCGGACATTGCGCTTAATCCTAGCCATACGGTAGAAGATATTATCGGTAGACCGCTGACCTTTTTTAAAGGTTTACAAGGCGCTGAACGCAACAAAAGGGTAAGGGAAATATTAGCTTTGGTTCAGTTACCTGCTGATATCGCTAATCGTAAGTGTACAGCACTGTCTGGCGGGCAAAAACAACGCATTAATTTAGCTCGAGCTCTGGCCGCAGACCCTAGTTTAATTATTTGCGACGAAGTCACATCAGCGTTAGATACTGTGGTTGCAGCAGCAATTTTGGCTCTGTTAAAAGATCTACAAGCTAAGTTGAATATTGCCATTGTCTTTATCAGTCATGATATCTCAACGGTCAAGAGTTTGTGTGATGAAGTTGTTGTATTGTACAAAGGCAAAAAAGTTGAACATGGTACAGGGCAAGCTTTTTGTCAGGCGCCATATCACCCCTATACGAATTTGTTAATTAATAGTGTACCGGCAATGGATCCTAAGTGGCTAGATGGCGTGAAAGTTCATCATCAAAACAATGGCGTAACAATCGCAGAAAATGATGAGCTTTGTCGTTTTCGTGACCGCTGTTCGCTTAGTATTACAGGAAAATGTGATAGCCAAAAACCACCATTGCGGATCTTAAAAAATGCGAAAGAGTTACTTTGCCATTTAGATGAATTTGCGCTTGCCTAGTCAATCATTAAGCCTTTACCTATTTTGTATTATTTACCGAGATTAAAAAATTATGTCACAAAACCCTTATATTGTGCGCGAAATGACTCAAGAAGATTTGAGCACCTGTTTAGCTTATACGCAAGAAGTTAAATGGCCTCATCAGTTCATTGATTGGCAGTTTCACTATGATCTCGGAAAAGGCAGTGTCATAGAAGATAAACAAGGTAATGTGATAGGTACCATCTTATGGTGGGGTTACGGCACTGATTACGCCACAGTTGGCCTTGTTGTTGTGCCCAGCCATATGCAAGGTAAAGGCTTAGGTAGAGCCCTAATGGACGCTATCATGGAACAAGCAGGTTCTCGCAACTTGCAACTGGTCGCTACGTTAGCGGGTAAACGCTTGTATGAGCAATGCGGCTTCACGGAGTGCGGCAAAATTTATCAAATCCAAGGGTTACCAAAGATTAAACAAGCAGCACCTTTACTTGAAGGAGTGACCTACCGACAGCTTGAAGCCTCTTTGCTACCAGACATAATTGAGTTAGATAATGATGCATATCAAGCACAACGCGATGATTTAATTCAAGCTTTACTCAACAATGGTAACGGTATTGGTCTATACAAAGAGGAGAAGTTATTAGGTTATGGCTTTGTCCGAGACAGTGGTAAAGGACAAACAATTGGACCGATTATTGCCAATGATGAAATATCGGCTAAAAGTATTGCAACATCCCTGCTTGAAAAAACTAGTGGATTTGTCCGTTTTGATTTAACGCAACAAAGCAGTGAGTTAAAGCTATGGCTCTTGTCCTTAGGCTTAGAACAAGTAGATGAAGTATGTCTGATGACTAAAGGTAGTTATTTACCTAAAAATGCTTCTTCTTCATTTAATTTTGCGCTAGCTTCGCAGGCGCTAGGTTAATTGAAGTGTTTATGCGCTTTGGCTAAGAAGTTTTTCAATAACTGGTTGAACGCATGAAAAGTCACAACTCTCACGTAAATGGCACAATAACATTATAGATATTTACGTGAAATATTAACTGCACGACTTCAGCCAACCTCAGGAAAAAAGCACATGAGCAACACCGAAAACATCCGCGACGAAGTAACCCGATTAGAAAAAGACTTACTTGGCGAAGAGGCTGTAAGCATCCATTCCTACTATGGTATACAAACCCAACGCGCCTGTAAAAACTTTGATTTATCAGGCGTACGCCTAGTCAATTTTCCACAGTTTATTAATGCGCTAGCAATGGTTAAGAAAGCAGCAGCAAGTGCTAATATGGCTCTCAATCAAATCAATGCCGAAAAAGGCAATGCTATTTGTGCCGCCAGTGACGAAATACTAGCGGGCAACTACCACGAACACTTTGTCGTTGACATGATTCAAGGGGGAGCCGGTACATCCACCAACATGAATGCTAATGAAGTCATTGCCAATGTTGGCCTAGAAAAGTTAGGCAAGCAAAAAGGTGAGTATAAATTTCTTCATCCCAACAATGACGTAAATATGTCACAATCAACTAACGATGTTTATCCAACGGCCGTTAGGTTAGGCACTCTTTTGAGCCACGGTAAGCTAGTACAATCTCTTGTCGAACTCAAAGAAGCCTTCGTCTGTAAAGCAGAAGAATTCAAAGACATCATTAAAATGGGTCGTACGCAATTGCAGGATGCTGTGCCCATGACGCTAGGACAGGAATTTAATTCCTACGCGACAACGCTAGGCGAAGACGTAAATCGTATCGCCGATTTAACTGAGTTGTTAAAAGAAGTCAACCTTGGAGGTACCGCTATTGGCACTTCAATTAATGCGCACCCAGAGTATGCTAATTTAGCGGTAGAACATCTATCGGCTATTTCTAAAATCGACTTTATTTTAGCGGGCGATCTGGTAGAAGCTAGCTCTGACATGGGCGCCTTTGTATTATTTTCAGGTATGTTAAAGCGTCTAGCAGTTAAGCTTTCAAAAATTTGTAATGACCTACGTTTGCTTAGTAGTGGTCCTAGAACAGGTTTGAATGAAATTAACCTGCCGCCACAGCAACCGGGCTCATCAATTATGCCAGGAAAAATTAACCCAGTAATTCCCGAAGCCGTCAATCAAGTCGCCTACCAAGTCATTGGCAATGATTTAGCTATTACCTTAGCCGCAGAGGCTGGACAACTGCAACTCAATGCCATGGAGCCTTTGATTGCCTTTAATATTTTAGAGTCCATGCGCCTGTTAACTCAGGCGATGACGATGCTCCAAGAACGATGTATTACGGGCATTACCGCTAATACTGAACACTGTAAATTATTAGTAGACAACAGCATTGGCATTATAACAGCACTCAACCCCTACATCGGTTATGAAAATGCCACCAGAATTGCCAAAAAAGCACTAGCAGAAAACTGTGGTGTTATACCATTAATTTTGGCCGAAGGTTTACTTGAAGAAAAAACTCTCGACAAAATACTATCACCCAAAAATATGATAAAACCGCAATTAGCATAATTTAATAACGGATCCAACCTAATCCTACCTGCCCATTCCGGGTTGTGTTATATAGAGGGTAATATCCATATAATTACTCGATCGGTTTTTCAATTATATCCTACCAGCAAAGCACACCTATAAACTGTTTTGGTCAGGCATAAGACACATTTATTATAGGCTACTCAAACTCGCTTTGGGGGCGATTGCGCCATAGAGTTTATAGTCTAAATTATTTTTTATCACATAAGTTTCTATCTCACTTCGGGGCACTTAGTGAGCTAGAGTTTTATCCTTAATTTGGATTATCCATTCGCATAGTCAACTTTACTATGTTGATAGATGTAGGTTAGTTTGAGGCTAAAATTGTCTAAATGGAGATTAAGACCGTCAGATATATCCAGACTTTAATTGCGTTAATATTGAGCGGAGTCTAAGTTATCTTAGGGCATTTTTTTACTTATTTGGCTAGTAAAATACTCTTTCAAAAAATTAAGCAGTAACCTAAGTTTTTTAGAGTTGGCTGTGCCCGGCGGGAAAACGCCATAAACATTTATATCGTTAAAGACATAGTCATCAAGTACCGTTTCTAAGGTGCCAGCCTTTATTTTTGGCCAAGCATCGTAAGTAGGAATACGGGCTAAGCCATGTCCAGCTTCAACAAATGCGGTACGTGCAGCCGCATTATTAGTACTAATACTTCCTTTGGTGGCAATACTGAATGATCGACTGCCTCTCTTTAGGGTTAATACCCCTGAAGTCAATTTGTAGATCACCCATTGATGTTCACTTAAATCCGCAGGTTTAGCTGGACGTCCATATTGAAGAAAGTACTCAGGGGCACCACAAAGACACGTTTCTAGGGTGGCAAGTTTAGTTGCTTGTAAACCTGAGTCAGGTAATGGTGCACCACGGATCGCTAAGTCTATTCCCTCTTTCATAATGTTCACGACTTCATCAGTCAACATAACATCAAGCTCAATTTTGGGGTAGATTTTCTTAAACTCATTTAGTGCTGGCACAACAGTCTGTAAACCAACATTTACCGGACAGGTTATTTTAAGTAATCCGATGGGCTCATTTTTAAAGTTTTCAATTTGCTGGTTGGCGACACTCGCTTGCTCGGCAATAACGCGACAGCGTTCATAATAGGCTTGTCCTGCTTCAGTAAGATGAATAGAACGCGTTGAACGATTAAGCAGTTTTACCTCAAGTTGTGCTTCTAGCTTTTTCAGGTGATAACTGACTACCGCTCGAGATAGCCCTAAATGTTTCGCTGCCGCGCTTAAGCTTCCTTGTTCAATGACTTGAGCAAAAACAACCATACTCTTGAGTCGTTCAAATGAAACATTCATAAGCTATACCTAGTAATTAGAAATACATGTCCAAGTAATTATTGTATCAATTATTAATACAATGTTGTCAATTTTATCTGCATTGTTCATTTTGGTTTCTACACTTATACTAGCTTTATTGAAAATGAACACACACTCAAACGCACTTATACTAACTTCTACAGATAAATGGATGAATGATAATGACTAAAAAAATATTGATGGTACTTACTTCACACGATGAGCTTGGTAACACAGGCCAAAAAACTGGCTTTTGGGTTGAAGAGTTTGCAGCCCCTTATTACGTATTTATTGAGGCAGGTATTGAAGTAACATTGGCAACACCAAAGGGCGGGCAAGCACCTATTGACCCGACAAGCACATTAGTAGACTTCCAAACCGCAGCTACGACACGTTATGACAATGATGCTGCAGCACAAACGAAAATTGCTACCACGGTACAGTTATCTTCCCTTAACGAAAGTGATTTTGATGGCGTATTTTATCCCGGTGGTCATGGTCCATTATGGGATCTTACCGGTAATACCGACTCAATCAGCTTGATTGAAGACTTTCTTAAAGCAGGTAAGGCCGTTGCGACAGTTTGTCATGCCAGCGCAGCCTTATTAAATGTAAAACAAGTATCTGGCGAATTTGCAATCAAAGGGAAAGCTGTTACAGGCTTTACTAATAGTGAAGAAGAAGCAGTTAAATTAACAGAAGTTGTGCCTTTTTTACTTGAAGACGAACTTATTAAACGTGGCGGCGAATATCAAAAAGCAGAAGATTGGCATGCCTTTGCAATACAAGACGGCCTTATTATTACCGGTCAAAACCCCGCGAGTTCAGCATTAGCGGCTGAAAAATTACTGACTCACCTATCAGCTTAGATCTTAACTCAAACATTATAAGCATTAGTGACGTGTTAAATTTTCCACACGTCACTAGTTTGCCTTTTACATTAGCTCTTTACAGTAGGAAAGAACATGACTCAAACAATTGATATAAATCGACAGATGGTTTTGTCATCGAGACCTTTTGGTGCACCATTAGCTGAAAATTTTAATTTTGTACGTAGTGAAAAACCAACACCTAAAGCAGGTGAGGTGTTACTTCGTACTGTTTTCCTTTCACTTGACCCTTATATGCGCGGCCGGATGAATGATGCCGAATCTTATGCTGCTCCCGTTGCTATAAATGAAGTCATGGTTGGTGGAAGTGTTTGCAGAGTAGAGGAGTCAAATCATAAAGATTATAATAAAGGTGATTGGGTTGTCGCTTTTGGTGGCTGGCAAGATTATAGCGTTATAAATGGCAGTGAATTACTTAAACTTGATAGCTACATGGCTAACCCATCACATGCTTTAGGTGTTTTAGGTATGCCAGGACTAACGGCTTACATGGGCTTACTTGATATTGGCCAGCCAAAAGCCGGCGAAACGGTAGTCGTTGCTGCTGCCACTGGTGCTGTGGGCAGTTTAGTGGGTCAAATAGCTAAATTAAAAGGCTGTAAAGTGGTTGGCATTGCGGGTGGCGATACCAAATGCCAATATGCGGTTGAAACATTAGGTTTTGATTATTGTCTTGATCATAAAAGTGATGACTTAGCCGAACAATTAGCGGCAGTTTGCTCGTCTGGCATTGATGTTTATTTTGAAAATGTTGGCGGTAAAGTTTTTGATGCTGTTATGCCATTATTGAATAGTAGTGCGCGTGTTCCTGTATGTGGACTTATTTCTCAGTACAATGCCACTGAATTACCCGATGGGCCAGATCGACTTTCTTTATTAGTGAGGACACTATTGACTAAGCGTATCAAAATGCAAGGTTTCATCGTGTTTGATGATTATGGTCATTGTTATCCAGAATTTAGTCAGCAAATGTCTACATGGTTAACGGCAGGTGAGATCAAGTACAAAGAGCATAGGATTGAAGGACTTGAAAATTCGGTTAGTGCTTTTATCGGCTTATTGAAAGGTGAAAATTTTGGTAAGTTAGTTGTACGTGTTGGGCCAGATGATCTCAAATAAAATCGCGTAAAAATGATGATATAGCAACAGCTTATCATCGTATTCTTATTCTGTAACCAGTTTACAATCTATGATGCATTAAAGTTAATGCAATTTTAGGAAACCATTTCATGCCAACACTCACCTCCTATGATCCCCTTAATAGAGCGCCACTTGGGGATGTGCCTATTGCTGAGCCTACACATATACCGGCTATTGTTCTACGTGCAAAGCAAGCGCAAAAATCTTGGGCAGTATTGTCTCTTGTTGAACGTAAACAAAAAGTACTACAGGCATACGAACGTCTTACTGCGGTAGAAGATCCGTTAGCATTATTGATCAGTAAAGAAATGGGAAAAGATCACCGTAGAGCAAGTTATGAAGTGGCTGGCACCGTCCAGAATGCGGCTTATTTTATTCATGAAATAGAGCAAGCACTACAGAACGAGTCAATAGGGCGTAATGGTGAAATGCAATATCGACCATTAGGTGTAGTTGCCGTTATTTCTCCTTGGAATTATCCTTTGGCGATGGCGAACAACTTACTGTTACCGGCTCTAGTCGCTGGCAATAGTGTGGTGTTAAAACCGTCGGAAGAAACGCCCTTGGTTGCCGATCTTTTTGTTAAAACGTTAAATCAAGTGTTACCTGAAGGTGTATTACAAATTGCACATGGTGATGCAGAAACAGGTAAAGCGTTGGTTAATACGGAAATCAATATGGTTGCGTTCACCGGCTCACTAGCTGCAGGAAAACATATTATGGCAAGTGCCGCATCTGGACTTAAACGGTTAGTTATGGAATTAGGGGGTAATGACCCTCTTATTGTTATGGCTAGCGCTGATATTGATGAAGCGGTTCAGTTTGCCGTAGCTAGTTCCTTTGAAAACACAGGTCAAATGTGTACCTCTACAGAGCGCATTTATGTTGATGATCGTATAGCTGACGAGTTTGAACAGAAAGTGGTCGCTTTAGCTAGTCGATATAAAGCGGGTGCTTGGGATCAACATAATGTCAATATTGGTCCAATTGTTAACCCTAAACAGCATGCTAATGTGTTATCTCAACTTGAAGATGCGCAAAATAAAGGCGCGAAATTTTTATTAGGTAAGCATCAATATGAGATGCCCTATATACAACCTACTGTCGTGACAGATATCACACCCGATATGCTGCTAGAGAAAGATGAAACGTTTGGTCCTGTTGTTGCTATAAGCCGTTTCAAAAAATTATCCGAAGCAGTTGAACGTGCCAATGCCAGTGCTTACGGCTTAGGTGCTGTAGTTTTTGGTGGAGCAGGAGCAGATGCTGTTGCACAACAAATGGAGGCAGGCATGGTGGGAATCAACCAAGGTGCTGGTGGTATAGGACCGTGGGTCGGTGCAAAACAAAGTGGTTTTGGTTTTCATGGTACTGTTGCTGGCCATCGCCAGTTCGCACAGCTGCGAGTTATCAGTAATTAAACCATATACCAAGAATGCATAACAGCTAAACACTAGATACTGCTGCTAATTCAGTTATTGATGGAGTAACAAATGAATAAAAATATAGACACAACCGCCGACTTTTTTGTCGCTGCTTTAGAGCCAGGTGCAGAGCATCCTGCTTTACCTGCATGGGGTAACCGCCATGTAAATGCTGCAAACTTGAGTGATGATTATGATGTCAGCCTTATTAAGCGACGTGAATTGGCGCAGGTGCCCGGTGCATTCCAGTTATTCAATGTATTGAAAAAAAACGAATGTAAAAGGCTGATTAATATTAGTGAACAGTTGGGGTATTTACCCGATGCTGCAGTTTCTTTACCGCGCAGTATACGTCATAACGATAGCTTGACTTGGATAGTTGATGAACAAACCGATGGTCTTATTTGGCAGCGCATTGCGCATGTAATGGATGACCGACAGGCTATTTTTTCTGGCAGTAAAGCGCTAGGTATCAACGCTCGTTTTCGGTTCTATCGTTATAGCCCAGATGATTATTTTAAACCACATTCAGATGGTGCATGGCCGGGCAGTCGTATTATTGATAATGAGCTGGTTGCTAATGCTTACCCTGATCGTTATAGCCAAATGACCTTCTTAATTCTATTAAGTGAAGACTTTCAAGGTGGCGCAACACGCTTCATGACCAATGCTGATTACCCTACTAAACCAGCAACAGCGGGCGACAAGATTAATAATGTTGACATTCGAACTCCTGCTGGCAGTGTGTTATGTTTCCCTCACGGCATGCATCCTTTGCATTGCGTACACAGTTCAATGCCTATTACTGATGGGGTTAAATATATAATTCGTACAGATGTTTTATTTGAGTTGTAAGCATACAATTTAACCACTTCATTAGCTCTATTTAAGTCAACTTTTATGCTCCAAAAAGTCGTTACTGTGGTTTCTTTTTTCATATATGAGGATTGTCAGTAAACATCATACGGCAATAGTGACAGTTAACTCTATTTCAGGCTCTGGGCGTGATATAACTTCTATTGTCTACACATTACAATAGAAGTTATAAAGGGAGCGTTAATGCCATAGAGTATATGGTCTAAAAATGACTTTATATCAAGCTTTGGGGCACATAGTTAGATAGATTTTACGGCAAGTCTGCGTATTGAAGACATTAACTTTTGTGAAGTCATAAACATATTAGGGACAATTTCAACCAAAATTTACAGCCTGTTTGTGGGGCGGGTGTAAGCTCATTATAATCTTTCAGTCCTGAATTAAGCCATACTAACTAGTTCAGGTCATGTGTCTGCTTCATACGAATAACAAGCTCAAAACACAGTTAATGTTTCCCGCTTTGCTTTCGATGTCGCAGA
>MAAC01013439.1_pt1 | contig 40781 bp, 41 predicted proteins | sample 1115981 | NCBI WGS metagenome assembly MAAC01 (sample SAMN04961126, study PRJNA320927) | seawater metagenome | isolation source: sample BD02T64 sea water enriched with oil for 64 days | place: USA:Gulf of Mexico | collected 2013-07-27 | reverse complement strand
TCTTCGCAATCTTGAATTGTGGTAATTGCGGATTCCATCAATACATCTTTAACGCCGGCCGGGTGGTCTTTGCCTACCGGATGTGATGGGTCAATTTGAATTTCAGCATGCAGGTTGTTGTTTTTTAATAAAACACCTGTCAACGTGTCTCCTTGGAGATACCCAGCAAATTGGCTTGCATTTGCAAGTTCAGTTTTTTCACCATTAACAAGGGTGATCACGAGCTTACCAGATTCAACGGCATAAGCAGATACGTCGCCATGGCTGGCGTTGGTTAGAGGGGCGATGTCATCTAAAACGCTACCGGCGTATTGAATTACTTTCGCGCCGCGGCCAGGGTTGTAGCTTTTTCCTTTTTCAGCACCATCAGATTCAGGAATAACATCGGTACCGTAAAGAGAATCATATAAACTTCCCCAACGAGCATTTGCTGCGTTTAAAGCATACCGGGCATTCATGACAGGGACCACTAGCTGAGGGCCTGCAATTGTTGCAATTTCAGGGTCAACGCGACTGGTATCTATCTGGAAGTCTTCGCCTTCTGGCAGTAAGTAACCAATGTCTGATAGAAACTGTTTATATTGTGCAAAATCATGAGGCTGCCCAGCACGTTCTTGGTGCCAAGCATCTATTTGAGCCTGTAAGCTATCTCGTTTTTCCAATAGGGCTTTGTTTTTTGGCGCTAAATCATTCAGTACGTCTTCAAGTGACGTCCAAAAAGCATCTGCTTCGATTCCTGTTCCTGGAATGATATCGTTGGCTACTAGGTCATGTAAGACGCTGGCAATTTGTAGCCCGCCTTTTTGAATTCTGTCAGTCATTGCTGAAACCTCAATACTAAGCGCGATTCACAACGAATCTGTGGCGCGTGTTAATTCTCACGTATACCAGGTTAGCGTTAACCTGGGGCTGTGGATGATGCGTTTTTATGGATACGGTGTCAAATTATAAGCTGGTGACTTGGCAGTCTAGCTAGAAAGTTTGCTTATGGGGCCAGTTGGATGAGTATTTCTTGGTTGCTGGGTTGACCATTAATAGAAGGGATGAGAGTCCAAGTGCCGAGGGTGGTGATTAATTCTTTAGTAGAAGAAGGTATAATATTGGGTGAATGTGAATTTTTAATGGTTTTTGGATCATTTTTAGAAAAATGTAATACAGTTACTTCGCCATTTATCCTTGCGCTAACATAATGGCCGCTGCCATTTTTTTCTAGCGTGGCTTTGTTAATAAAAAAGCCGTTTGCATACACAGGCTTATTTTTATACTTTTCGTTAGTACCTCTAAGGTAGCCAATTTTTCCTTCTAGCAGCGTTATTTTTTCTTCCTTTACCGAGAGCCTTGTATCAATTGAATGATTTTGTTTGTTTACTGTTATCTTGCCATCAGTACTGGAGCCAGAAAATCGAGCGATTGATAATGCCTGTTTATGGGTATCGTTTTTGTTGATTGCATTGGAAGGGTTACTGTCAGTTTTAGTGGGCCTAAAGTAGATGAGTAGCTCTTGCGCCCTGCGATCTATCTTATCAAGAAGCTTTAGTATGTTTGAGTGGGTATGAGCTGAGGCATTGATTATGATCTTCCCTCTAAACAAGGAAATGGTCTCGCCATCTTTAAGCAGCGGGGTTATATAGCTGCGTGCAGTTTTTGCTGGAGCGTAGGTCTCATATACTTGTAGATGGCTGGGAGAAGCTGGGTGAATAGAGGTGCAAAAGAAAGATAGGGTCGCTGCAAGTAGTACGGATAAATAATGTACTGTTTTCACGGCTACATTCCTAGGCGTCTGAATTCCTGGCATGGGTTACTTTGTTGCCAAATAAGATCAAAAAACCGAGATTTTTTTTGTGCTTCAGGAATAGATTTGAATTCGCAATTCCCATGCATAAACCCCATGCTAAAGCGGCGGGTAATGGCTATGTCATCAATAACCATAAACTCTTCATTGTTGCTGATTTCATTTTCAGGAATGCTATGGATTTGGATAGCAGAAGTGAGCCGCTTTTGCAGCTCAACTAACCGGTGCCCGCTTTTCGCAGCTTTCTCCGGCGACTGTATCAATATTTGGATCTTACATCGTTTGCGATTGCGGGCGATATCAGACATGACTTTTAAAAAATCTGGTTGGTCGTATAATTCGGGGTCAAGCTCTTGAGTGAATATTTTTACACTATTCTTAGCCTGAGCAGCCATATTATTCAGGGCAGCATGAAAATCTACTTCCCCATCTAGCCCGATTGACCCTGTACTTTCCCCTACAATGAGTAGGGGTCCTAAATTTTGAATCGACATAGCGTAGACATTCCACTCAACAGACGTTTTTCTAAAGGTACTATTATTGATGATGTCATAACAATCATCAAGTTATGAGCGGTATAATCTGTTCGTAAATGACGACCGAACACCTTTTTTAGTGTAATCACGTTCCAATATGCAAAGTAAACGCTCAAAAAAGCGAATATGGGAAGCGATATCTCCTGTGGCAATAATGTGGGTTGTCAGTTTCTTAACGTAAGAGAAGAGGAAAACTTCAGAGAATACCTATCTGTTTTTGATGGCCCGTTGGAAAGACTCTCTTAGATGAAGATTGATGGGGATGGGGATGGTTAGTTTTAATGGGAGCTGATATGCATGCAAAGAATTCTATGTATGATTAATTTTGATTAGGGCTTGATGCGAAATTGTCTAGGCGAGTTACCTGTCCAGCGCTTAAATGCATGGCTAAAACTTGCTGCATCGCTATATCCTATTCTCTCAGCGATTTCTTCAAGTCTCATATTTGTTTGGGTTAAGTACCGTTTTGCCAATGTTTGTTTAAATTGGTCCGTAAGACCCTTGAATGAATGGCCGTCGTTACTTAGGAGTCGGCTAAGGTGTCTAGTGCTGATATTGAGTTCGTTGGCGCAGTCATCAATATTGACTTTGAAAGCGTGTGTTCGCAAAAAATATTGATTTACCTTCGAAAAAGTATTGTCGGTTGTTTTTATTTCGGGGAGACGTCGATCAAGATGTTGTTGGCACATCTTCATAGTTAGAGGGTTCTTTTGCGGCAACTCATGATGAATTAATGCGTGCTCAAATAATATTTCGTTTTCAGTACAACCAAATGTCACTGGGCATTGTAATAGCTTTTGATAAAGAGCCGATTCCTTTTGGTTGCTCTCATTCCAAGTAACCCGAATCGAGTTTAGTGGGGTATCTGTCTGCAGTAAGGCCTTAAATATCATGTAAATAGCAGAGAAGTCTCGCTCTACCATAGGCTTTTGAAGTGAGCCCAGCTCTTGGCCGCTAGAGATTTTTAAACCAGCTCTACTATCATCGTTAAAAAATATCACGTTATTGTAAGTGTAAGTGAATGCGATATATTGAATGCCAAATTCAATGGCCTTGCCAATCGTTGGGCTGCTCAACAACGCCAGCCCCCATAAACCGTAAGCGCCTATATTAAGATTGAGCCCTGCCTGGAGACAAATGTGAGGATCATGTGAAATATCAATGAGGTTTTGATAGAACGTCAGTTCTTCATTGTTACTGACGGTTCCGTTAGGGTCGTTTAATCGAGCCGCAGCAATTTCGGTGTTTTTTAAGATGTCACAGCGTTTATAGCCCTGGGTTTCCATCCAGGTTAGTATTTCGACCAATCCATTGATAGAGTGCCGTGTAGCCATGTTTGTTTCTTTTTATTCGTGTGATTTTTATTAGATGTCCGAAATTAACAAAAAAATGCGGGTGCTGCAACATGGGAAGTGCGGATAGAGGCGGATAATATAGGCATTCTCTATATTTAACCGATTACTGCCTCGAGGCTATGGATGCTATGCAAAAAGTGGAATTTGATTACATTATCGTGGGTGCTGGTTCTTCTGGTTGTGCTTTGGCTGCTCGTTTATCTGAAGACCCTGATGTTTCTGTATGCCTTCTTGAGGCTGGCGGGCCAGATTCAAGTGTGGTTGTGCATGCTCCCGTTGGCGCTGCTGTTATGTTACCAACCAAAATTAATAATTGGGCATTTGAAACAGTTCCTCAGAAAGGACTGAATGGTCGAAAAGGTTACCAGCCGAGAGGTAAAACCTTAGGCGGAAGTTCATCGACGAATGCAATGTTATATGTACGGGGTCATCAATGGGATTATGATCATTGGTCAGACTTAGGGAATGCTGGTTGGTGCTATAAGGATGTGTTGCCCTATTTCAAAAAAGCGGAAAACAATGAACATTATAGCGATGAATTTCATGGGCAGGGTGGACCGCTTAACGTCTCTAATGCAACGGATGCTAGTCACCTAAATAAGAAATTCTTGGAGTCTTGTGTAATCAATGGGGTTCCTGTTGCTGCAGATTATAATGGTGAAGATCAAGAAGGTTCGTTCATGTATCAGCGGACCATTATTAACGGCGAACGATGTAGTGCGGCTAAAGCTTACCTAACGCCAAATCTAGATCGCTCCAATCTCACGGTCATAACACACGCACTTACTGAAAAAGTATTGATTGAAAAGGAAAGGGCCGTTGGTGTTCGTTACAAGAATAATGGGCAATCGGTAGAAATCAAAGCTCTCAAGGAAGTGATTCTAAGTAGCGGCGCATTCGGTTCACCTCAGCTCCTTATGTTGTCTGGTATTGGCCCAGCGAGACACTTGAAAGAAAAGGGTATTGACGTTGTTAAAGATTTACCTGGTGTTGGCCAAAACTTGCAAGACCATATTGATTACGTTCAAACCTTTAGAGTTGTTGGAGGTTCCGACACGTTTGGCTTGTCGCTTAAGGGTTCGATAAGCATATTGAAATCTATGTTGGAGTGGAGGAATCATCGAACAGGAAAAATCACAAGTACCCTTGCTGAATCGGGAGCATTTTTTAAATCGTCTGAAGATGTTGCTATACCGGATCTTCAGTTAGTCTGGGTAGCTGGAATAGTAGATGATCATGCAAGGAAAGTGAATTTCGGACACGGTTATAGCTGCCATATAACCCTATTACGACCTGAGAGTAAGGGTGAGGTAAAACTCGATACAACCAATCCTGAGGACTCATTATTGATTGATCCAAAGTTCTTGGATAAATCAAATGATATTAAGATTTTGTTAAAGGGGGCTAAGAAGATGCAACATATCCTGACGGATGAACCGTTTAATGATATTCGGGGAGATATGTTATACGACGTACCAATGGGCGATGATATCGCGCTGGAAAATGATATTCGTAATAGAGCAGATACTCAATACCACCCTGTTGGTACCTGTAAAATGGGTTCCAAAAACGATATTTATGCTGTAGTTGATAACGAACTTCGAGTATATGGCATTGAGGCGCTTCGTGTCGTAGATGGATCTATTATGCCTACCCTGGTTGGTGGGAATACCAATGCTCCTTGCATAATGATTGGTGAAAAGGCAGCTGAGATAATAAAGGCTCGCCCCTGTTCTCAAAAAAGCGTTGAAGCGACAGAAGCGTCGGTTGAGTTGCCACGCAACCAATATACTCCTGTTTAGTCTGCAACATAGAACACGCCTTTTTCAATGAGCAGCAAGAAAAATGCTCGGTTTTCTGGGTGCGACAGTGCTTTCGTCAATTCATTTGGCGGAAGGCTTCTGTGGTGGCAGCACAATTGGACAAGCATATTTGCTGAATCTGGAAAATCCATTTGTTTACCATTAATAAAAAGCAATTCAGGTTGGTCGCATACTTTTCCTGTATATATCATTCTACTGGTTTCATCTCTAAGAAAAGGGATGTTTTCATTGCAGCACAGTAATACATCATCAATATTAAGTGGTTCAATGCTTGCCTCTGAATCCTCGTTATCGTATTTAGCCGCAGACAGGTATTGTCCCACCCAATGCTCTAGAGCATTAGGTTTCTCTAAAGAGGAAAGCAGCTGATCCTTTACTTTTTCAATAGCAGAAGGAGGGATCCAGCCAGTATTGTTCTGAGGTTCTAGGTCGGGGTCGGCATAACGCTGATGGTCCTGAAGTTGGTCGAGTTGATGGTCTGTATATGAGCTTAATAGATCCTTGTTGCTAGGAGCACGAAAGCCAACGGACAGTGTCATGCATTCCCCGTCTGCGACGCCGTGGTGGGCTAAGCCAGGGGGGAGGTATAAAAGGTCGCCGGGCTCAACATTCCATGTGTCATTGGTGTTAAATTGACCGAGAATTCTTATTGGTAGGTCAGGGAGTAAAACAGTATCTTCGTTGCACTGCTGCCCTGATTGCCATTGGCGCTTTCCATCTAATTGAATTAAAAATACGTCATAATAGTCGTAATGCGGGCCAACGCTGCCTTGATCTGTAGCGTAAGTGATCATTATGTCGTCTAGACGCCAGCTGGGAATAAACTTGAACGTGTCTAAGAATTGACTGAATTCAGGGATGTGAAGGTCAACGGCTTGAACGATGAGCGTCCAATGTGATTCTGGCAATTCTGAAAACCGAGTATCAGAAAACGGACCATGTTCTAGTTGCCATTGGTTGTTTTTGTGTTCTTGAATAAGGCGAGATTCAATGTGAGGTTCTAGTGAAAGCCCCGCTAATTCATCTGCACTGATCATGCTACCAATGTCAGGGAATGCATTTTTTACAAAGAGAGGCTTTTTTTGCCAGTAGTCTTTGAGGAAGACCTTAATACTAAGGCCTCCCAGTATCGCGAGGGGGGTATCAGAATACATTAGATTTTTTTAGCTTGCTCGGCTGCATTACCTATGTAACTGGCAGGTGTTAATGCTGCTAAGCGAACTTTTTCTTCCTCTGGGATTTTTAAGGTGTCGATGAAAGTTGCTAGTGTTTCTTTCGTGATTGTATTTCCACGAGTAAGCTCTTTCAGCTTTTCATATGGCTTTTCGATATTGTATCTACGCATAACGGTTTGAATTGGCTCGGCAAGAACCTCCCATGCATTATCAAGATCCAAAGCAAGCTTAGCTTCGTTAATCTCAAGTTTGCTGATGCCTTTTAAAGTTGCTTCATAGGCAATAACACTATGAGCAAAGCCAACCCCTAGATTTCGAAGTACGGTTGAGTCTGTCAAATCACGCTGCCAGCGAGAAATAGGCAGTTTAATTGCCAAGTGCCCCATGATTGCATTGGCAATACCTAAGTTCCCTTCGGAGTTTTCGAAGTCTATAGGGTTAACTTTGTGCGGCATTGTTGAAGAGCCAATTTCACCTGCGATAGTTCTTTGTTTAAAGTAGCCTTGGGAAATATACCCCCAAATATCACGGTCAAAATCAATTAGGATTGTGTTTAGCCGTGCTACAGCGTCATAAAGCTCTGCAATGTAATCGTGAGGTTCAATTTGGGTTGTGTATGGGTTCCACTCAAGGCCTAGGCTTGTGACAAAACTGTTTGCATTTTCTTCCCAGTCAACGGTTGGGTAAGCACTGAGGTGGGCGTTATAGTTTCCTACTGCACCATTGATTTTTCCCAATAGCGGTATTTCGATGATTTGTGTGCGTTGACGCCTTAGTCTCGCCACAACGTTTGCCATTTCTTTACCCATGGTGGTAGGAGAGGCTGTTTGTCCATGGGTCCTGGCAAGCATTGGCATATCGGCATATTTCCCGGCAAGCTGTTTGATTGCGTCAATAACCTTGTCTATGAGCGGGACTAGCACGTCATCACGACCAGATTTTAGGATTAAACCGTGTGATAGGTTGTTAATGTCTTCTGAGGTACAGGCAAAATGAATAAATTCGGTAATAGCCTGAAGCTCTGCATTATCCGCAATTTTCTCTTTTAATAAGTATTCAACGGCTTTTACATCGTGGTTGGTGGTGCGCTCTATTTCCTTAACACGTAAAGCATCCTCTTCACTAAAGGATGAAATCAAATCGTTTAGTAGTGCGTTAGCGGTATCCGATAGGGGCGCGACTTCTTCAATGCCAGGGTTTGCGGCAAGTTTTTGAAGCCAACGAATTTCAACAATAACTCGGTTTTTAATAAGGCCATATTCGCTGAAAATAGGGCGTAAAGAGGCTGTTTTTGAACCGTAACGGCCGTCTACAGGAGATATTGCGGATAATGCGCTAAGTTGCATGCTGGACTCCAAATGTGGGAAAGGGCGCATAATACACGATAACTGAATGCTCCCCAAATTTTATAGGGCTAAATAAGATAGGTCGCTATTGGTCGCTTTCCAAATGAATAGATGATTTTAATGTCTCAAGAGAAGTGACCAGGCTCTTTTTTCCTATTAGCAATTGAATGCGACTTCCACCCAGCTGACGCCAAAGCATAGCGGAGCGAACACCTGAAAGAAGAATAGCCCTTATCTGATTAGCAACATTGTCCCTTTGTAATTGCTGAGGGTCACCTTTTACCTGAATTCGGTATCTAAGGGAGCCAATAGTATCGACATAAATATCTGCCAATTTGGCGATGACGCTAGCGTTTGTTACTCCATCAAAATGAATCAGTTGCGACTCTGCAGTTTCCAGTCGAGAGCGTAATACCGAAAGCAGGTCGTTATTCTTACGGAGCATTTTTTCAACATGTAGAATACCTATACTGTAACGGATAGCATCCGCATATCTTGCGGTATCATTGTTAGCAAGAACTTTGTATAGGGTTTCTATCCCGAGGCCTAATTTGGCTTCGCTACCATAAACATCTACGATGTTAGACGGATTCAAGGAAAATATACTTTTTAAGGATGCCTCTAAGTACTGGTTAGGCAATTCTCCAGTACGCGACAGTTGTTGCACCAAAGCTGCGCTTTGAAATATGCCCGAAAGCGCTAGCGCTTTATCTGTTTTGTTTGTTGCCAAGCTTTGGTGCTCCATACAATGCGCGTTATGCTACGTGTTAAACGTTTGTTCAATAATACCGCCGCCTAAGCATGTGTCGTCTTGGTATAAAACAACAGATTGACCAGGAGTTACGGCTCGTTGGGGTTCGTTAAAGTGGATGATGTACATACTTTTTCCATCTTGAATGGTCTCGTCAATGGAACAATGCTGATCAGGTTGCCGGTAGCGTGTTTTTGCCATGCATTTGAAAGGGAATGCAGGCGGTTTGTCTTCTACCCAGTCTATAGCCGTTGCAGTTAATGTGTTTGAGAACAATTTAGGGTTCTGATTACCCTGTCCCACCACAAGAACGTTGTTGTTTAGGTCTTTTTCCAGAACATACCACGGTTCTTCCGAGGAATTTGTAAGCCCTCCGATACCTAAGCCTTGGCGTTGGCCTATGGTGTGGTACATCAAGCCTTGATGTTTGCCAATCACGTCGCCACTCTCAGTTTTAATTTCACCAGGTTGAGCGGGAATGTATTGTTGTAAAAAGTCTTTAAAGCGTCGTTCACCAATAAAACAAATGCCTGTACTGTCTTTTTTATCGTGATTCTCGAAACCTTGCGCGCTGGCAATTCGTCTTACTTCAGGTTTCTCAATTTCTCCCAGGGGAAAAAGTGTTTTTGCGAGTTTGGAGCCCGCCACTGCGTGTAAAAAATAACTTTGGTCTTTGTTTCCATCAAGACCTTTTAACAATGGAGCTGTTGCTAGATCTTTGTCGGTTGAGAGTTGTCCGCGACGTGCATAGTGACCGGTAGCAATGTAGTCGGCACCCAATGATTCTGCATAATCTAAAAAGGCTTTAAATTTGATTTCTTTATTGCAAAGAATGTCAGGATTTGGAGTTCGGCCTGATTTGTATTCAGTAATAAATAACTCGAAAACATTGTCCCAATACTCAGCGGCAAAATTTGCGGTATGTAGGTGAATGTTAAGGTTGTCAGCGACAGATTGGGCGTCAGCTAGATCTGTGATTGCAGTGCAATAATCGGTACCGTCATCTTCGTCCCAGTTTTTCATAAACAGCCCTTCAACATGATATCCTTGTTGAAGTAACAGGTATGCACTAACGGATGAGTCTACGCCACCAGACATCCCGACGATGACTTTTTGTTTTGCCGTGGACTTGGCCGTAGTTACGGGTACTGAATCTGCTTTAGGTATCGACATTTACTTTCCTAGCGGGTGTTCATAGATAAGAGATAGTGGGAAGGTTTTTCCATCGAGATAGTCCTGTAGGCACTGTGCAACAAGAGGGCCTCGATGAATGTGTTTCTTATCTTCAAATTCTTTTTTGGATAGCCAGCATTGTCCGTGAATATCACTGTCAATAGGATGATCTTCTATAAATCTTACTTTGGATGCTGCAAAGCAAAAGCGATAATACGTTACATTGTTGTATGGCGCCGTGTATGTATAAATGCCAACTAAGTATTTTGGTTCTACGAGCCAGCCCGTTTCCTCTAGGGTTTCTCGGATTGCCGCATCAGTAATAGTTTCGCCTTGCTCAACATGACCTGCTGGTTGGTTAATAACATCTAGATTGTTGGAGTGTTCTTCTACAAATAGGAATTTACCATCTTCCTCTATAATCGTTGCAACGGTGGCATGGGGTGTCCAGATCATTGTGGGGTTGGCTCTTCGGCTATTTTGCAGTGCATTCTATATAAAAAAGATAAAAACAGCCAACCCGTTCACATTTACTGGTAGGCATTTGTATCTAGGTTATCATGCAAGAAGCTTTCAAAGTAACTTGAAAGCGGAACCAGGGCGTCGTGAGGCATCACTTTAAATAGTTTTTTTACCACGATATTAGTACCCTTTTCTACCGTTGACATTCCGACGTCAGCTGATTTTCTCTTGATTCGGCCAATATTGATCATGCTTGAGGGGGTTTCATAATATGCCTCAATGCCAGCACGAATCAGTTTGTTGAGTGCTGAGATGATATTATGGCGATAGCCGTCAATTACAGGGTCTTGATCGACTCTCGTTAGTAGCTCTTGTGCGAGATTATAGAGCTCTTCTGATAGCGTGAATGCCACAAAGTGGCGCGGGGCCGAGCCGCTATTTTCATAAGTTAGTAATGTATTCATATAGGAAGCAAGCTTTACCATCTCTTCTATAGCCATATTTTTAAAAAGCTTCCGTATGACCATGTGAACACCACGTTCAACCGCAATCATGCCCGTGTCAGCTGCTTTTTTGACTACAGGGGATACCTCGACCATATCTCGTGGTTTGTAGTAATAGACGTCAAACCCTACTTCGGTGATATCCATCAATGAGTTCGATATTTTAATGTTTAAGTCAGCATTGGTGCTTTGCGATTGAATGGCCGCGATGGTTGCGCGGGTTTGCTTGTAAAGAACTTCGCTGATTTCAAAGCCAAAATGTTGCTGCTTCATTGATTTTCTCCCCTCAGAGCAGTTTTTTTTGATCTGCCTTCGTCTAGACACTTGTTATTAGTTGAACCTATTACATTAACCTTGCGTTAGACTCGATAGTATTGCAGTGTTAGCGAAAATTCTAGAGGCACAACGTAAACGGATTGTAATATGACAGAACCTTCCCCCCAAGCGAAGCTAACCCACCTAAATGGCTCAGGTGAAGCGCATATGGTTGATGTGACCGAAAAAGATGTTACTCAGCGAATTGCGGTTGCGGAAGCGTTTATTCGAATGTCGCCAGAAACGCTTTCCCTAATTGTCGAAGGTAAGCACGCTAAGGGCGATGTGCTTGCCGTAGCTCGAATTGCAGGTATTCAGGCTGCGAAGAAAACATCTGATATTATCCCGCTTTGCCACCCACTAATGCTAACTTCTGTAAAAGTTGAACTTTCTCCTGATTATGAAAAAGGTGGCATTACCGCGTTGGCCACTTGTAAGTTGGCTGGGAAAACTGGCGTCGAAATGGAGGCGCTTACTGCTGCATCTGCCGCAGTGTTAACAGTCTATGATATGTGTAAAGCTGTAGAAAAGGGGATGGTGATAGAATCGGTTAAGCTGCTTGAGAAAAAAGGCGGAAAGAGTGGGGAGTGGAATCATGATGATTGATATATTGTATTTCGCGAGCGTCAAGGAACGCATGGGAATTGCTGGTGAGTCTGTGGATATTGAACAAAGCATTACGGGTGAAGGTTTAATTGACATTCTCTCAGATAAGGGTGAGCCCTGGCTGTCTGTGCTTTCTGATAGCAGGTTGCTTGTCGCAATAAATCAAGAGATGGCAAGTTTAGAAGATGGTATTGTAGAGGGTGATGAAGTTGCCTTTTTTCCGCCAGTTACAGGTGGGTGATATGCGTATTTCTATCAAAGTACAGACCAAAATATTTGATGCCGCGTCGGAAGCAAATACATTGCGTTCAGGTATTGCGCTAACAGGCGCGCTTGTTGAGTTCACTGGGTTTGTAAGGGATGTTAGTGAAGGGAGTCAGGTGAGTGCAATGTACCTGGAGCATTACCCTGGGATGACAGAAAAATCATTACACAATATTGCTGAACAGGCGATAAGCCGTTGGCAGGTATTTGGTGTCAGTGTCATCCATAGAGTCGGACGGTTAGGGCCTGCCGAACCAATAGTTTATGTGGCTGTTATTGGTGAACATCGCAGGGAGGCATTTGAAGCGTGTGAATTTATTATGGATTTTTTAAAAAAGGATGCGCCTTTTTGGAAAAAAGAGTGGAATGAAAAGGATGAAGCTCAATGGGTTGCTGCGAAAGAAAGCGATGAAAGTGCAGTGGCGCGCTGGTAAGCCGATTTATTTTTTGCCAGTTCGTTTTTTTTGAGATTGTTTGTGAATTTGAGCTTTAGAGAAGTGTTTTTTCGATTGATTAAATGAGCTTCGCTTTTGGGTTGTTAATTGAGTAAGTCTTTTTGATAGTTCACTTGGAAGTGCGGCTTCTTGCCATTCGCCAGGTTGTAGGTTTGCTATTTCCCATGGGCCAATTTTTATTCTTATAAGTCGAAGAGTGGGGTAGCCGACAGCCGCCGTCATTCTGCGAACCTGGCGATTTCTTCCTTCGCGAATAGTTAATTCAACCCATGAGGTTGGTTTGTTTGCTCTTTGGCGTATGGGGGGGGTGCGTTCACTTATCTCTGGGGGAGAAATTTTTTGAATGATTGCTGGTAGGGTGTTTCCGTCCTTGAGTGTAACTCCGCTGCTAAGCGTAGATATGGCTTCGTTATCAATGTCGCCTTCAAGTTGTGCCCAATAAGTTTTAGAAAGTTTGTTGTCGGGGTGTGTTATTAATGATTGCAATCGGCCATCCTTGGTAAGGATGAGCAATCCTTCAGAGTCAAAGTCCAAGCGGCCAGCGGGGTAGATGTTTGGAATATCTATGTACTTAGCAAGTGTGGTTTTGCCTTCGTGTTCTGAAAATTGACAGAGTACTTTGAAGGGCTTGTTAAAAATAATGACGCTTGGTGTTGTTGAGGCTGGCATCTGTACGCTTTTCGAATAATGGATTGTGTTAAGCAGGCGGGTCGCGGGGAGTAATTTGGATATTTCGAGAGTATATTGAAATAAAGCCCTTAATGCGATAAAAAAGCAGTCAGAGGCTTTGAGTAATCAAAAATGAGACAATAAAAAAAGGTCGGCCATAACGAAAATCGTAAGGGCCGACCCTTTTTTAAATTGCTTCTGCGCGCCTTATAGGTTCCACATTAGAAACGAGAGTAGGCTCTTGTGAGGAGCTTTTTTCGTCAATTGCTTCAACTACACCTTCCGTTGTAACATTTTCTGCAGTTGTTTCTTCTGCAACAACGTCGATGTTAACAGCGTGTAGACCTTTTGGGGCTTCGCGTGTGTCAAATGTGATAAGCTGTCCCGCTTTCAAACTCTTGTAACCATCCATGACGATGTAGGAATAGTGCACAAACAGGTCGTCACCGTCATCATCGGGTCTGATGAAGCCGTAACCTTTAGCATTGTTGAACCATTTCACTTTCCCGGTTGCCATAACTCAAGTCCTTCTGTTGGGACTACCTTATCAATGGAGCTCTTTTTAAGGGAGACGGTCGCATCGGAGGGTAGCCAGTATTGATTGTTATTATTTTTTATCTGTGTCGTAATACTTCTTATATTTACCCACAACAGCGTGTAAACTTTTGTAAACGCGCTAAACACACTCTCTGATAACCCTGAGAAATAGTCAAGCAGTTTTTCAATGTTTTGGGGCGTAATTTCAACAACTTTTCATGTTATGAATAGTTGGTCTTTAACTTAGGCGGTTTATGATTTCTGGTTATGAGTAAAATTCCCAATCTTCGACTAACATTAAACAATATGAGCGGTCCAACACCTTATGATGACCATGAAGGTGACTTGGCTGTCGCGGAGTCTAAAGCAGATTTAGCGCCACCGCCCAAGTATAGAATTATGATGCTGGATGATGACTATACTCCTATGGAGTTTGTCGTTCAGGTGTTAGAAACGTATTTTACCATGACGAGGGAAAATGCCACCCAGATCATGTTAACTGTTCATACGCAAGGTAGAGCTGCGTGTGGGGAGTTTACGAAGGACGTTGCTGAGACAAAAGCATCACAAGTAGCTCAATGTGCACGCGAGAATCAACACCCCTTGATGTGTGAGATTGAGAAAGTTTCTTGAGCCACATTACTGGTTATGAACATAAAAAGTGTTTACCCGGTAATTGACGGTTTAACGAATAGGCGTTTTTAACGTAGGTGTAGAAGAATGTTAAGCAAAGATCTCGAAGTCACCCTAAATTTAGCCTTTCGCGATGCGCGAAGTAAACGGCACGAATATATGACGGTAGAGCATTTACTGCTAGCACTACTCGATAATGATTCGGCGTCCAGTGTTTTGTCCGCGTGTGGTAGCTCAGTGGAGGTGCTAAGAACCGATCTTACTGCTTTTGTAGATGAGACTACCCCTCTAATACCAAGCTCAGACGAGGACCGTGAAACCCAGCCTACATTGGGGTTTCAGCGAGTTCTGCAGCGAGCTGTTTTCCATGTTCAATCTTCTGGTAAAAAAGAAGTTACGGGCGCCAATGTATTGGTGGCAATATTCAGTGAGCAAGAAAGTCAGGCCGTGTATTTTCTCAAGAAGCAGGATGTAGCGCGTATCGATGTGGTGAATTACATCGCTCATGGTATTTCTAAATCTGCGGATGAGTCTCATCAGGACATGGTTGAGCCTAGCCAGGAGCAAGGCGAGGAAGAGGTTGCTGCTGAGGCAGGCAAGCGTCCACTGGAGGCTTATGCAACGAATCTTAATGAGTTAGCAAAAATTGGTCGGATTGATCCTTTAATTGGGCGTAGTGAAGAGGTTTTAAGAACGGTCCAGGTATTATGCCGACGCCGTAAAAACAATCCCTTGTTGGTAGGGGAGCCTGGAGTTGGCAAGACGGCTATTGCAGAAGGTTTGGCGAAACGAATTGTTGATGGTGAGGTTCCTGACGCAATTGGACAGGCTACTGTTTATTCGCTGGATCTTGGTGCTTTGCTTGCGGGCACAAAATATCGTGGTGATTTTGAAAAGCGTTTTAAGGCTTTATTGAATGAGCTGCAAAATGAAGATCATGCCATATTATTTATTGATGAAATACATACCATCATAGGGGCGGGCGCAGCTTCAGGTGGTGTGATGGATGCTTCAAATTTGCTTAAGCCCATGTTGGCTGCAGGCGATGTGATGTGTATTGGGTCGACGACGTTCCAGGAATATCGTGGTATTTTTGAGAAAGATCGAGCATTGGCTCGTCGTTTTCAGAAAATCGATATCGTAGAGCCAAGTGTTGAGGATACCTATGAAATCCTCAAAGGGCTTAAATCTAAATTTGAAGAACATCATGAGCTTAAATATAGCAATAAAGCATTGAGGGCTGCTGCTGAGTTAGCTGCACGATATATCAATGATCGACAGCTTCCTGATAAGGCTATAGATGTCATTGATGAGGTTGGCGCATATCAGCGACTTGTTGCGCCTAGCAAGCGCAAGAAAATCATTGGCGTTCCAGACATCGAAGCAATAGTTGCAAAAATGGCCAGAGTACCTGCGAAAACTGTATCCTCTGATGACAAGGATACGCTCAAGAATTTGGAGCGTAATCTTAAATTGACTGTCTTTGGTCAGGATGAGGCTATCGGAGCCTTGGCTAATGCGGTTAAGCTTGGTCGAGCGGGATTAGGCTCGCCCGACAGACCGATTGGCAGTTTCTTGTTTGCAGGCCCGACAGGGGTTGGGAAGACTGAGGTAACTCGGCAACTTGCAACGTCAATGGGTATGGAGTTGGTGCGATTCGATATGTCGGAGTACATGGAGCGACATACTGTCTCTAGACTAATTGGCGCACCTCCTGGTTACGTAGGTTATGATCAGGGTGGTTTATTAACAGAGGCTGTGACGAAGACACCTCACTGCGTATTGTTGCTTGATGAGGTTGAAAAGGCGCACCCGGATGTCTTTAACTTGTTGTTGCAGGTAATGGATCACGGAACACTAACGGATAATAATGGCAGAAAGGCGGATTTCAGGAATGTCATTCTTGTGATGACCACAAATGCAGGGGCGGAACTGATGACGCGCTCTTCAATAGGGTTCACTGTGCAGGATCATTCGACGGACGGATCTGAGGCTATAAGTCGCTTGTTTTCTCCAGAATTCAGAAATCGTCTCGACTCAATTATCCAATTCAACAGCCTTGATACTGATGTGATCAAAGGTGTTGTTGATAAGTTCTTAACTGAGTTGCAAGCACAGCTGGACGATAAGAAGGTTCTGCTTGATGTCAATGATGATGCTAGAGCGTGGTTTGCCAAGAAAGGGTACGATAAGAGTATGGGGGCGCGACCAATGAATCGTTTGATTCAAGATATGCTCAAGAGGCCGTTGGCGGAAAAGATTCTATTCGGTGAGTTAGCTGAGACAGGTGGTGTTGTTCATGTATCGACAAGCGAGGATGAATTGGAATTCGACGTTGAGCCAGCTTGATCGGGCAGCGCTGTTTAGCTAAGACCTTTAATTATTAAAAATAAGACATTAAAAAAGAGCGCATTGCGCTCTTTTTTAATGTCTTATTTTTATGCTTTATTCTGAATAAGGCATAAGTTATCTGACACGATAGGTGATTCTGCCTTTGCTAAGGTCGTAAGGCGTCATCTCAACTTTAACTTTATCACCCGTTAATATACGGATGTAGTTTTTACGCATTTTTCCAGAAATATGCGCAGTAAGTATGTGGCCATTTTCCAGTTCTACACGAAACATAGTGTTAGGCAGAGTTTCTACTACAGTGCCTTCCATTTCGAGTGATTCTTCTTTTGCCATTCGGCCACTACCTCTTTGTTTTACGTCGCTTTTTTCTTTGGATGAAAGCACATGTAATCGTGCTCCATGAAATCAGGGCTGAATTCTGCACGAATTCATGCGGATAATCAAAAGTAATCGCTAAAAAATTGAAAATAGAGCAAAAAATAGCATGAGGTGGCCATAATTTGATGATTTTATCGGAAAAGGGAGGGGAGGGGAGTGTATTAGGGGGAGGCAGTCAGGGTATTAGTTTGAACCCATTGGTCATCAATTAACATCTCAAGTGGACGGTAATCGGTTTTATAACTCATTTTTTGACATTCCTTTATCCAGTAACCAAGGTAGACAGAGGGCAGACCTTTGTTTTTTGCTTCTTCTATCTGCCATAGAACAGCCATTACACCTAAACTTCTTTTGGGTTGGCTAATATCATAAAATGTGTATACGGCAGAAATGCCATTTTCGAGTATGTCGCATACTGAAACGGCTAACAATTGTTTGTTTGCATCTCTAAATTCAAAGAAAATGGTGTTACCCCAGTCACTTAATAAAAAAGAGGCATATTGTTCGGGAGAGGGGGGGTACATATCCCCATCGCTATGCTTTTGTTCGATATAGTTTTGATATAGTTGGTAGTGCTCCTCACTGTAAATAGGGCCTACTGCGGTGACTTTTAGGTCTGCGTTTTTTTTGATGACGCGCCTTTGTTTGCGAGATGGAGTAAATCCTTCACTTGGGATGCGTACAGGAATACAAGCTGCGCACTGGCGACAATGAGGGCGATATAAATAGTTTCCGCTCCTCCGAAATCCCATTTCTGAAAGATCAGAGTAAAGATTTTGGTTTACTTCTGCCTTGGGGTCAGCAAATAACGTGATTGCATCTTGGCGTGGAAGGTAACTACATTTATGTAGCGGGGTAATAAAGAATTTTACCGCAGCTAAGTCTGTCATTCATTAAGCCTTCATCTAACTAGTCACTAAATTATTAGCTCTTTTAGTCATTTGTTCCAGAAATTAAATAGAATAAGTCAGATGTTTTATAAGCCTGCCTATATTCTCTATGTTTAATCTACTTATTGATGGCAGACCAGGTGCCTCTGTGGCGATCAAAGGCGCCTTTATCTGGAATTAATGTTTGTAGGTGTTTTTTGAAGGTGGTGCGAGGAATATCAACTGCACCTAAGCTAGCAAGGTGAGGGTTTGCAACTTGGCAGTCGACGAGGTTAATGCCTTTGTTATTACAAAGTTCAACAAGTGAGCAGAATGCAACCTTTGATGCATCACTTTTTGTGGAGAACATCGATTCTCCAAAAAAAATTGACCCCAAACAAATACCATAGAGCCCACCGACCAGTTCATTCCCTGCCCAGGCTTCGATGGAGTGAGCGTACCCGAGTTGATGTAGCTTGATATAGGCTTCGGTCATGTCTGTTGTGATCCATGTGCCATCCCCGCTGACTCTAGGTTTTGAACATGAAATAATCACTTCTGGGAACACAGTATCAACTGTTATTTTAAATGTTTGTTTGCGAAGCGTTTTCTTTAGGCTTCTTGAAGGAGTAAATTCGGCAGGGTAGAGGACAGCCCTCGGTGCGGGAGACCACCATAGAATAGGCTGGTCATCTTCGTACCACGGGAATATGCCTTTACTGTAGGCTTCAATTAGCCGCTCAGGCGCTAAGTCCCCACCGGCGACAAGTAAACCGTTAGGCTCATCTAGCGCACTTTCGACCGGAGGGAACCCATCACAATGATATCCAATAAACGGGATTTGAGTCATAGGGTGTAAAACTTTTGTAAAGCTGTTGTGAGGTAGCGTTACAGCCCTGATGTTTTAGGCTGAAACGTCAACCTTGATCAGCAGATCTATTTGGCCGTTATTGTTCGTCAAGAAAACGTTCAGCGTCTAAGGCTGCCATACAACCAAATCCAGCAGAAGTAATTGCTTGACGGTAAGTGTGGTCGGCTACGTCGCCAGCTGCAAAAACACCTTCAACACTGGTGGCTGTGGCGTTGCCTTCTAGTCCCGTATTAATTTTGATATAGCCATTATTCATGTCAAGCTGGCCATCAAATATACCCGTGTTTGGAGAGTGACCGATAGCAATAAACACTCCATGTAAATCGATATCTTTGGTTTCTCCGGTTTTTGAATGTTTGATGCGCATACCGGTCACGCCCATATTATCACCGAGAACTTCGTCTAGCTCATGATCCCATTCGACGGTGATATTGCCATTGGCAGCTTTTTCCAAAATTCGATCCTGTAGGATTTTCTCGGAGCGGAATTTATTTCTTCGATGAACCACAACGACTTCATCTGCGATATTGGAGAGGTACAACGCTTCTTCTACTGCTGTATTGCCTCCACCAATAACAGCTACCCTTTTCTTTTTGTAGAAAAAACCATCACAGGTGGCACAGGCAGAAACCCCTTTCCCCTTGAACTCTTCTTCGGAATCAAGACCTAGGTACATTGCGGATGCCCCAGTTGTGATAATCAACGCGTCACAGGTATATGAACCAGAGTCTCCGGTTAAGGTGAAGGGGCGATTAGATAAATCCACACTGTTGATGTGATCGAAAATAATCTCCGTATCGAAACGCTCTGCGTGAGCTTTCATTCGCTCCATTAGAGCGGGACCTTGAAGCCCTTCAACATCTCCAGGCCAATTGTCAACTTCTGTGGTGGTGGTTAATTGGCCACCGGGCTGTATGCCTGTAATCATTACAGGGCTTAGGTTTGCGCGTGCTGCGTAAACAGCGGCAGTATATCCAGCCGGGCCAGAACCAAGGATTAAGAGTTTGCAGTGCTTTGTATCGCTCATTAGGAAACCTGGATTGAGAGTAGATTGAGAGTGGAATGAAAGGTGAGTTGAGTAGAATATAATTAACTGAAACTTATACGCGTAAATTCACTGCTTTTCAAATAGAAGCTTGTCATTACCTTCATAGGAAAAAACTATCCCGCCTACCCACCTTGGAACGGTAATCTATACTTTAGTAGGGTGTTGGGGATTGATTCGAAGAGGGTTTGGTTATGAACGTTGGCATTCCTGTTGAGCGTAAACAAGGTGAGGGCAGAGTGTCTTTAACACCATCTGCTGTTGTAGATTTAGTTGTGGCAGGTGCAACGGTTTTTGTTGAATCTAAGGCAGGCATGAAAAGTGGCTATTCGGATGAGCAGTATGCACGTGCTGGGGCAAATATAGTCATTGATCAGGCAGCGTTATACAAATTCTCTCAGTTTATAGTGAAGGTGAAAGAGCCGTTACCAGAAGAATTGCCCTACTTAACTTGTAAGCATGTATTGTTTTGTTACCTACATTTGGCCGCAAATGGTCACCTATTTGAAGCATTTACCCGCATTGGGAACATAGCAATAGCGTTTGAGTCGGTTGAGTCTGCTGGGGGGTTCCCTTTGTTAGCTCCAATGAGTGATATTGCGGGTAAGGTTGCTATACAACTCGGAATGCATTATTTAATGAGTGTTAAAGGTGGTTTGGGCATTCTTTTAGAGGGTGGGTATGGAACCCCGCGTGCTAATATTGTTGTAATAGGTGGCGGTGTTGCTGGCTTCAGCGCAGCGAGTCGCGCTGCGTCAATTGGTGCAAATGTTACGGTGTTTGACATAAAGATCAACGCGTTAAAACGAGCAAGAGCCCTGGGTGCAAATGTAACGGGGTTGTATTCTGAATCTCAAGTTGTTGAGGAATACGTTAAAAATGCTGATTTTGTCATTGGGGCAGTGTTGGTACCGGGGAAAAAGCCTCCTGTAGTATTGCCTGAATCTTTGCTTAATAAGATGAAGCCTGGTTCCGTTGTTATCGATATTGCGATTGACCAAGGGGGGTGCGTTGAAGGTATTAAACCAACTACACATGCGAACCCTTGTTATGTAAAAAATGGTGTTCAGATGTTGGCTGTTACCAATTTGCCAGGCGCTGTACCAAAAACGGCAACACAGAGTTTGTCTGGGGCGATTCTGCCTTATGTGCGATCTATTGTTGAGAGTTGTGGTGAGGGCGACGATTTTGATGTTCATGCTATTCAGAAAATAGAGGGCCTAAGGGACGCTGTTTGTGCAAAAAGTAGCCATATCGAGTGAGGTAATGGGGCTGATTCGAAACTAAACCTAAAAAAACACATGATTATGTGTGTTGAGCAATGATCGTCCTTTTCGTTATCGCTTAAATTTGCGAAAATACAGGACGTTAGATGGATTTTTTATTTAGACAATAGGTATTTCATTGAAGAAAAAGCAAGTTGCAGAACAGACGGCTCCCATTTGGTCAGACCACGTTGCTCGAGGAGTACGTGAAGGGGCAATGATAATATTGTTCTTCTTATCCTTATATATGATGTTGGCACTCGCCACCTTCCAGGCGTCAGACCCGGGTTGGACGAATATTGGCACGACTCAAAAAGTAGGGAATGCTGGGGGGCCTGCTGGAGCATGGTTCGCCGATGTATTGATGTCACTTTTTGGATACCTCGCATTCTTGTTTCCGGTACTGGTAGCTTACCGAGCATGGCTGGTATTTCGCGATAAAAACTCAAAGCAATGGAATTGGCCCATGGCGACACTTCGGATAATGGGCTTTTTGATTACCATGTTATCTGCCGCTGGGCTTGCTTACTTGCATTTTGATGTTAAACCTGGAGAGTTACCGGCGATAGATTCCATTGGTAGAAATTCCGCTGGAGGAATTATTGGTATTGAAGTAGGTGGGTTTGCGCTTGATCAATTTAGCGCGTTAGGGGCCACCTTATTATTTTTAGCCCTATTTTTAACGGGACTTACCATATTTATCGATGTTTCTTGGATTGCTGTTATGGATGCAATCGGTAAAGCTACATTGCAATCTTTTGTTTGGGTGAAAAATACACAGCTGAAGTGGAAGGTAAAGCGTGGTGAAGATGCTGAGCTTAATAAAATTAAAAAAGCACGAGAGGTAGTATTAAAGAAAGATATTGCTAAACAAGAAAAACGTAAACCACCGGTGATTACACCGCCAAAAGCAAAAGAGATAAAAAGTAAGCGGATTGAGAAAGAGCGACAGAAAAGCTTGTTTGATAACCCTGTTACAGGGGACTTGCCTGCTATAGCGTTGCTGGATTCGGCTGATAGCGGGGCGAAGAAAGGGTTTTCTGCAGAAACCCTAGAAGGTATGTCGCGCCTACTGGAAATCAAACTACTCGATTTTGGTATTGAAGTTCAGGTTGAAAATGTTCTGCCTGGGCCTGTGGTTACCCGTTTTGAAATCCAATTAGCGGCAGGTATTAAGGTTAGTCGCATAACTAACTTAGCAAAAGATTTAGCACGTTCACTTGCCATTGTTTCTGTTCGTGTTGTAGAAGTTATTCCTGGGAAAACGACGGTTGGAATTGAAATCCCTAATGAAGACCGAGAGTTGATTCGTTTAAGTGATATTTTGTCCTCAGAGGTGTTTGAAAATAATGACTCGGCATTGACGTTGGCCTTGGGTAAAGACATTTCTGGAGAATCAATTGTTGCTGATTTAGGTAAAATGCCTCATTTATTGGTAGCAGGTACTACCGGATCAGGTAAGTCTGTGGGGCTTAATGCGATGTTGTTGAGTATGTTATTCAAAGCAACACCTGCCCAGCTTCGTTTGATCATGATCGATCCGAAAATGTTGGAATTAGCGGTTTACGATGGCATACCTCACCTATTAACTCCTGTTGTAACGGACATGAAAGAAGCCGCGAGCGCTTTACGCTGGTCAGTTGCAGAGATGGACGATCGTTATCGTTTAATGGCAGCAACCGGTGTGCGAAATTTGGCTGGTCATAACAAAAAAATAAGAGAAGCAATTAAAAAGGGGGAGCCAATGAAAGACCCCTTATTCCAGCCTACAGAATTTGAAACAGAAGCGCCCGACTTAGAAGAGCTACCCGTTATCGTTGTAGTCGTAGATGAATTTGCTGATATGATGATGATTGTGGGCAAGAAAGTTGAGGAGCTTATTGCTCGTATTGCTCAAAAGGCCCGTGCTGCTGGTATTCACCTTATCCTTGCAACACAAAGGCCATCGGTCGATGTTATAACCGGTTTAATTAAGGCAAATGTACCTTCACGTATAGCCTTTCAGGTTTCATCAAAGATAGATTCGAGAACGATATTGGATCAAGGTGGCGCAGAACAATTATTAGGCCACGGCGATATGCTGTATCTCCCTCCCGGTACTAGTTTGCCAATTCGTGTGCATGGAGCTTTTGTTGATGATGATGAAGTTCATCGGGTTTGTGATGATTGGCGCCGACGAGGGGAACCAAATTATTTAGAAGAGATCCTACAAACATCAATAGACGGATCAGGCTCTTCTGGAGAGACTTCTGGCGACGGAAATACGGAAATGGACGCATTGTATGATCAGGCCGTTTCTATTGTGACAGAATCTCGAAGAGCATCGATTTCGTCCGTACAGCGTAGATTGAAAATTGGCTATAACCGTGCGGCTCGTATGATTGAAGCAATGGAGGAGGCTGGTGTTGTCACTGAGATGCAGTCAAATGGGTCACGAGAAGTGCTTGCACCACCACCACCGAAGTAAACAATAAATAGGTAGTAAATTAATGGTTAAATGTAATAGAGCACGATGGACTTGGATGTTGTTAGCGGTGCTGATGGCTAGCAGTTTTTCTGGTGCATCGAATGCAGGGCAGTTGAGCGAAATGGCCTCAGCACAAGAGCTCATTAAGCAACTTAAATCCGTCAAAAGTATTCATTCAACGTTCCGTCAGTGGGTTCAGGATGCAAAGCAGGCATCACTTCAAGATGTCACAGGTTCCATGTGGGTGCAAAAACCAGGGCAGTTTCGCTGGGACACAAATAACCCTTATCCTCAAAGCATCATCGCAAATGGTGAGTTTATTTGGATATATGACGAGGATTTGGAACAGGCAACTCAGCAAAAGTTAGATACACATGTAGGAAACACCCCAGCGCTTTTGTTAAGCGGTGACCCTTCCAAGCTAGCGGATAGCTTCTCTATCAGTGCTTATCTTTATGATGACACGAAAGAGTGGCGGTTTGATTTAAAACCAAAAGGAGAAGATTCACTGTTTGAATTGTTAAGGGTTAACTTTAAGGGTGGTAAATTGTTAGATATGTATCTTGAGGATGCATTGGGACAAACAACAAAAATAGAATTTAGTGATGTTGAGCTCAATAGTTCCATAAAAGAGAGTGTTTTTACATTTAATCCTCCCGCAAACGTGGATATTATTAAGGACTTTTAAGTGAACGATTTGTTTGGGAATGATGATCAACAATGGCAGCCTTTAGCTGCACGATTACGTCCCGTAAGCTTGGATGAATATGTCGGCCAAGATCATTTATTTGGAAAAGGTAAGCCTTTACGGAAATCCATAGAAAGTGGCTTGGTGCACTCCATGATATTGTGGGGGCCTCCTGGTGTTGGCAAAACGACACTAGCTCGCTTATTAGCAAGCTATATATCAGCAAAATTTATAACATTGTCCGCTGTACTGAGTGGCGTTAAGGATATCCGTGCAGCAATAGATGAAGCTAAGCAAATAAAGGCACAAGGGCAAAAAACAATTCTTTTTGTGGATGAAGTTCATCGCTTTAATAAATCCCAACAAGACGCCTTTCTACCTTATGTTGAAGATGGCACGGTTATTTTTGTTGGAGCGACGACAGAAAACCCGTCTTTCGAGTTAAATAACGCACTGCTTTCAAGAGCTCGGGTGTATGTGCTTAAGTCGATACCACAAGATGTTCTAGTATCGTTGTTGCGTAGTGCTATTTCTGATAAAGAGAAAGGTCTTGGAAGTTTAGATGTCATTGTAAGCGATGAAGCTCTAGGTATCATCGCTTGTGCTGCTGACGGTGATGCGCGAAAAGCGTTGAATCTATTGGAGGTGTCTTGCGACATGGCTTCTAGCGAAGCCCCTGGATGTGATTCCCCAGACAGTAAAGTTGAAGCCATTGTTTTGAATCGACAGGTTTTAGATCAGGCGCTGAGCGGTAATATTCGTCAGTTCGATAAAGGGGGTGATGCCTTTTATGAGCAGATATCCGCGTTACATAAGGCGGTCCGTGGCTCTTCACCTGATGGGGCGTTATATTGGTTTGTTCGAATGATAGATGGTGGTTGTGATCCGCTGTATATCGCTCGACGTGTAGTACGTATGGCCAGTGAGGATGTTGGTAACGCCGATCCAAAAGCGCTTGAAATTGCCCTAAACGCTTGGGATGTACAAGAGCGGTTAGGGCACCCTGAGGGACAGTTGGCTATAGCGCAAGCAGTTATTTATATGGCTTGTGCCCCTAAAAGTAACGCTGTTTATGCTGCCTTCAACCAGGTCAAGGCAGATATACAGCAATCTCCTAGTTATGATGTTCCCCTGCATTTACGGAATGCTCCTACTAAATTGATGAAAGAGCAGGGTTATGGTGGTGAATATAGGTATGCCCATGAATACCTTGACGCCTATGCGGCTGGTGAGTCTTATTTGCCTGAAGAGATTCACTCGACTCAGTGGTACCAGCCTGTTTCTCGCGGTTTAGAGATAAAGATTTCTGAAAAAATGCAGTATTTGAGACAGTTGGATCAGCAAAATGATTGGTCTCGCTACCCTCAAGCTGAAGATTGAATTTATTATTTAATACAGTAAGGATTCCTTATGTCAGGCCCGCACGTACTACTACAGTTTACCTTAGTTGCCATCGGTGGAGCGTTTGGGGCCAGCTTACGTTTTTTTGTGTCCTCTTTACTTATCAAGTATAGCCATTCGAGTTTTCCGTATGGTACCTTTACGGTAAATGTGTTGGGCTCCTTTTTGTTCGGTATATTATTTGTCGTGATATTTTCAATGACAGAGCTACGAGAGCACTTACGGTTAATGGTTCTTGTTGGGTTTATGGGTGCGTTCACTACATTTTCGACATTTTCTTTCGAAACCGTACGCCTTCTTGAAGAAGGTCAATTTTTAATGAGTTTACTTAATGTAACGTCTAATGTCGTCATATGCCTCCTGGCGTATTGGGGCGGCAGTTTGTTAGCTAAACAATTCTTGTAGTATGGCTCCAGCGTTATATAGCGATCACTTTGAAATGAGGTATAATCACTGGCTTGATCAGTAAACAAGATTAGCCAATCAGATTAACAACATTAAGAGATCACGTTTCCATGCTAGACCCCAAACTTATTCGTAACCAGCTAGAAGAAATTGCCGAAAGACTCACTGTTCGTGGGTACACATTGGATACCAATACACTCAGTGAGCTGGAAGATAAGCGCAAAGCCCTTCAGGTGGAAACACAAGAATTGCAGGGTCAACGAAACACTCATGCTAAGTTAATAGGAAAAGCCAAAGCTGCGGGAGAGGATATTGCTCCTCTCCTGAAAGAAGCTGACGCTTTCGGCGGTAAGTTAGCCTCTTGTGAAGAGGAATTGAAGGCGCTACAAAAACAGCTTAGTGATGTGTTAATGGCCATTCCTAACGTGCCACATAGCTCTGTACCGAGGGGTCAAACGGAAGATGACAATATTGAACTTCGAACCTGGGGTACACCAAAGACCTTCGATTTTGAGCCGAAGGATCATGTTGATTTGGGAATAGGCGTAGGCTTACTTGATTTTGAAACTGCCGCAAAAATATCAGGGTCGCGGTTTTCGATAATGAAGGGCGCAATGGCTCGCCTACATCGGGCTCTTATTCAGTTTATGCTAGACACTCATATTAATGAGCATGGATACAATGAAGTATATGTTCCTTATATAGTAAATGCAGATTCCTTGCGTGGTACGGGACAACTTCCTAAGTTTGAGGAAGATTTGTATAAGTTGCGTGGGGAAAAGGAGTTGTATTTAATCCCTACAGCCGAGGTTCCCGTTACCAATATGTACCGCGATGAGATCATTCCAGAGCAGGAGTTGCCTTATAGATTCACATGTCATACGCCATGTTTTCGAAGCGAAGCTGGCGCCTATGGGCGCGATGTCCGCGGTATGATTCGTCAGCACCAATTTGAAAAAGTGGAGCTGGTTCAATTTGTAAAACCAGAAGATTCGTATAATGCTCTTGATGGACTTCTGCAATGTGCTGAGACAATCCTGCAAAAACTAGAATTGCCTTATCGTGTCGTGACGTTATGTGGTGGTGACCTAGGGTTCTCCGCGACCAAAACATATGATATTGAAGTATGGTTACCTGGGCAGGAAAAATTCCGAGAGATTTCTTCTTGCAGTAATTTTGAAGATTTTCAAGCGCGAAGAATGCAAGCCCGTTACCGCCCAGCAGGAAAGAAGAAAGCCGAGCTATTACACACGCTGAATGGTTCCGGGCTCGCAGTAGGAAGGACGCTGGTTGCCGTTTTAGAAAACTATCAAAATGAGAATGGTAGCATCACTGTGCCTGACGCGTTGCAGTCATATATGGGCGGAGTAACAGAAATAACCTCTTGTTAAAATTCGCTAGATATTGGAGTAAGTAATGGATTTTCTACCGGTTTACATTGATATTCGAGGTCAACGATGCCTCGTGGTTGGTGGTGGTGAAATTGCTGCGAGAAAGGCTAGTTTATTAGCAAAGGCTGGTGGAAACATTGATGTTGTTGCAGAAGAAGCTTCTTCAGGATTAAATTCTGTTATAGCTTCTTGTAAAGGGCAAGTGTTTGAGCGTAGGTACCAAACCAGTGACCTGGATGGCGCAAAAATTGTGATTGCAGCCACCAATGATGAGCAGGTTAACCGCCAGGTATCAATCGAGGCAAAGCAAAGGAATTTACCTGTTAATGTGGTGGATAACCCTGAATTGTGCAGCTTTATTTTGCCTGCTATTATTGATCGTTCGCCTATAGTGGTAGCAGTATCTAGCGGGGGGCAGTCGCCTGTATTGGCTCGAATGATTCGTGCAAAATTGGAGTCTTCTATACCTGCAAGTTATGGTCGTTTGGCGAAACTTGTGGGCGCGGTGCGTGACAAAGTTAAGGAGCGATTTGAGACGGTCAATCAGCGTCGAGAATTTTGGGAGCAAACTTTGACGGGGCCTGTTGCTGAGTATGTTTTTGCTGGAAAAGAAGATGAAGCACAAAAAATGCTAGAGCAGCAATTGGACGACCTTTCCATTGAGCCAAACGTGAAGGGCGAGGTGTATTTGGTTGGCGCTGGACCAGGAGATCCAGATTTACTGACTTTTCGAGCGCTAAGGTTGATGCAACAAGCAGACGTTGTTTTGTATGACCGGTTGGTGAGTCCGCAGGTGCTAGACCTTGTTCGAAGAGATGCAGAGCGTATATACGTTGGTAAGGCTAGGGATAACCATGCAGTGCCACAAGACCAGATAAATCAGTATCTTGTTGACCTGGCGTTGCAAGGCCGGCGCGTTTGCCGGCTAAAAGGCGGTGACCCTTTCATTTTTGGCAGAGGAGGGGAAGAAATTGACATGCTTGCTGAGCAGCAGATTGATTTCCAGGTGGTTCCAGGTATCACTGCCGCTTCTGGGTGCTCAACATACGCAGGTATTCCTTTAACACACCGTGATTATTCTCAATCCGTACAGTTTGTAACTGGACATTTGAAAGACGGAAGCTGTGACCTTGATTGGGAGATGTTAGCTAGAGGGCGTCAGACCGTTGTTTTCTATATGGGGCTCGTTGGTTTGCCTCATATTTGTGAGTCATTGATTAAGCATGGGCAAAAACCTGATATGCCTATAGCATTAATTCAACAAGGAACCACGCGTAATCAAAAGGTTCTAACGGGCACGTTGGCGACTATGCCGGGTATTGTCAAAGTAAACCCCGTGGTGCCGCCAACATTGATTATTGTTGGTGAAGTCGTCACTCTTCAGGAAAAACTGCAATGGTTTACCCCTGGATCTGATGGCTAGTATAGGTTCCATATTTTAAATAACCCTACCACCCCTTTTGAGCTACTCTTATAGATAGGTACAGCTCAAGAGGGGCAGATATGGATTGGTTTAACAATATATCAATAAAATACAAAATTTTACTAATTCCTTTAGTTAGCATATTAGGTTTTGCGTTAAACCTTGCATATAACTTCAGTTCTAATGCTGATTCTAGCGTCCGGCTGGAAAATGTGCAGAAGGTTTACTACCCAATGCTTGAAAAGTCTGATGCGGTTATCGTTAAGGTGACAAGTATCCCTGAAATATTGAATTCTGCAGTTAGTGCGGGCGAAGGGGATATGATTGGTGCAGCGGACAGCGTGGCTGATGAAATTAGGAAGTTACTCAAAGAAATTCAGCAAATCGAGTCAGATGACAATTCGACAATACATGATATTAGTGGTGGTTTTGAAGGGTATTTTAGTTCAGCAAAAGGGCTGTCCGTTAGCATGATAGAGGGTACTGCCGACTTTAGTCAGTTAAGTGCAAAAATGACTAATATGAGCGGACAGCTTAAAGCTCTCCAGGCATTGCTCGCTGAATTCAGGGAAAAAAATCTCAGCGCGTTTAACGACAATATACAAGCTTCAACCGACGGAGCGGATAGGGCGTTGATGCTGGGCGTTGTTATATCCTTAACGACCATCGTTATACTTGTGCTTGCCTCTGGCTATGTTACTTACCTGGTTACTGGTAGTATCGAAAAGGTAGTTGTTTCACTCAAGGAAATAGCATCGGGGGAGGGTGATCTTACTCGTAGAATTGAACAGAATTCAAAAGATGAAATGGGGAAACTGGTTTATTGGTTTAATCAGTTCATAGAGAAATTACAAGCAACCATTGGTGAGGTCGTTAGTTCTGTTGCGCCTTTGAATGATGTTTCTCGAGAGTTGGAGCGATTATCTGTAGATAATGGGAAGGCTTCATCAACTCAATTGGAGTCAACTCTTGGGATGTCACGGTCAATACGTGAAATGTTTGATAGCCTGTCGGAAAATGCGACAAATGCATCCAGTGCGGCGGAAAGTGCATCAAAAGCTGACGATAATGCTAAATTAGGGCAAAAAATTGTTGCGGAGACAGTAAGCACAATTGATGAATTGGCTGCAGAGGTAGAGCGAGCTGGAAATACCATAAAACAACTTGAGGCTGATACGGAAAATGTTGGTAGTATTCTTGGGGTGATACAGGGCATAGCGGCACAAACCAATTTGTTGGCATTGAATGCTGCGATAGAAGCAGCACGAGCTGGCGAGCAGGGAAGGGGGTTTGCGGTGGTTGCTGATGAGGTGCGCTCTCTAGCTTCTAGAACCCAGGAATCCACTGAAGAAATCCAATCTGTTATTGAGCAGCTGCAAAAGACTGCGCGAACAATAACGGTAGTAATGGATCAGGGGCAAGTTAAAGCTAAGGAAAGTGTTGCTAAAGCAGCTGAGACGGGAGAGTCATTGCGAAATATCACAGACGGAGTCGATACCATAATGCAGATGAATATGCATATTGCGTCTGCTACTGAAGAGCAGCAACAGACCTCATCAGCAATACAGCACTCTGTTGATGAGATACGAGGTTCAGCTGAAAGTACTGCGGAAGGATTGGCTCACCTCGCCGATGTAACGCAGCAGCTAGTGAGCGTGTCTTCAAAGTTGGGCTCTATTGCATCGCAATTTAAAGTATAAGGTCGAACGAGCATGACTCAGACGTGGCCCAATATATGGGGGGGCTCCTAGATTGGTTAGTCATGCTTTTCAAAAATCAAATCAAACTTTTATATCTTTCTTCCCAAAGGTCACTTGCCATTGCCAGCGCTTCATTTTGCGTTGTCGCCTTCTGGGTGAGTTTGAGCGCTAAGGCTATAGTGCCTTTTGCGGCAGCTATGCCGTACTCATGGTGGGTTGTGCCGTTCCAGACGCCCGCTAGGTGGCGTATCTCTAGACTATTTTCCTTCAAATGCCGTTTTTCAAACATTTTTGGCCATGTCTCGTCAATAAAGTTTCCATTTGAAATGGCGAGAGAGTGACACAGTGTGTCCGGGTTTCGCTCTATCTCGCCAGCCTCACCTTTAATGACTAATGCGTTTTGATAGCCTAGTTCGCTTGAAGCTGCTTGGTGTGACGGTTGGTAAGCTGGGTGGAAAATCCCCTGAATGATAAACGGTGCATCAGTAGGGTTAATGAGGCGGGCCAAGGTGTGTACCGGAGACCGAAGTCCGAGCTTGTTTCGTAAATTAATAATGTCGCTTAATTTCGGGCACATGTTTTGGAGGGGATAATATGCGAACCCTTGCTTTTCTTTGCTGGTGATAACATCTTCCCATGTGCCAGATATTGCAAAACCTAGGGTACGCAGAACTTCTTCAGTATAAATGCGATCAATGGTATGGCCTGCGGCGCCATGCATAAAAATATCTATACCTTTCTCTGCTAGCGCAAATACAGCTAGCAAGTACCATGGTAGGTGACGACGTTTACCTGCGTATGATGACCAATCAAGAGTGAAATCAACGCCCTCTATATTAGGCGTGCAGTATTTTTTTACTGCGTTTACAAAGCCAACTAACTCTTCAGGGCTTTCCTCTTTAACGCGAAGCAGCATAAGAAAAGCGCCAAGTTGAACATCTTCAGCTTCGCCATTCATGATCATACTCATTGACTGGAATGCCTCCTCTTTTGTTAGAGAGCGGCTTCCTTTTTTTCCTTTGCCAAGTATTCGAACAAATTGGGCAAATTGGTGTTCGTGGTTTGGTGGTATGCTCGTTTTCATTGTGTTCTCTTGTTATAAACAGTTGGTCGGTCTTGGTAGGCCTGCTATTTTTGCGGCTCGTTTTGCAGGACTGTCAGGGAATAGCGTTAAAAGATAGATGCTATTACCCTTTTCTTCGCCAAGTTGTTTTTTTACCGCTTTTACTAAAATTCGCATGGCGGGAGCATGCTCAAACTTGTCATGGAAATCTCGCAGTAAAAAAATAATTTCCCAGTGAGCCTTTGTTAGAGTTATTCCTTCATTTGATGCCAAAGCATTTGCAATGCTTTGGTTCCAATCAGAAAGTGATACAAGATAACCTTCTTTATCCAGTAAGATAGAGCGGCCTTTGCTTTCTATTTTGTTCATGCTTAACCCCATGTTTGGCTGGGGTGATGGTTTTCTGTTAGTGTTACAAAACCGTCGTAATCAACAACCTCTATATCGCTATTTGCAGCGAGTCCTCTTGCAGCAAGGTCAGCTTGTAGGTAGTAGCATTGAATATTTTTGTTCTGTAGTGCGTCGCTCAAAGCATTGTTTAAAATGCAATATGTACCATCTTCGATAAAAAGAAGGGTGTCTTTTTTGCCGATGAATGAAAGGCAGTGATGAATGCTCTGAGATTGTGAGTCTGAACGGGTAATAATATGTAGGGTCATTGTGTAAGCCCTTAAAATGAAAGTATTTGGTCTTGTTTTACATACAGTTTTGCGAGCTGTATGTTGTCGACAATATCGCAATGGAGTGAAAGGTCGGAAGGGGAAAGGCCTTTGTTTTTAAGGTTTTCGCTTGGGGTTACTATATTTTCGATGCCGTACATTTCTAACGCTTGAAATATAGAGGCCGTATTTTTAGTCGGTAGATGCGACGCGTCTTGGTTGTTTAGTAATTGAAATACGCCGTCTCCCATTAATAGCAGTGTTACGTTTTGTCCGAATGCGCTTGCTGTAAGAATTGCATCCAAACCCTCTTTTGCGGCAGGTGAGGAGTGGGGCGGTTTGTCAAAAACAAATAGTAGATTTTTAGTTTCGTTAGTGCTCATATTAAACCCCAAAAGTAACTAGGCGATCATTAGTTATTGCCGCTTCGGCAAGCTGGCCTAGCCCAGAAATAACAAACGGCTGGCGGATGTTGGAGGCTTCTTTTTCATATCGCTCTGCTTCATCTTGATCAAGTAGGCCGCGCTTAAGGCAGGCAGAGATGCAGAGTATCAGTTCAATGTTGTGTGTTGTCGCAAGTTCTGACCACGCGGAGGGGATATCTATTTCATCCTGAGGTATGACGGTAAGCTGGCTACCGGTATGCACTCCGTCGCTGGAGAAAAAGACCCGGGTGAGCGTATGGCCCTTTTCAAGAACGGCTCTCGCAAATTTCAACCCAGATAGATTGCCTTGTTTGCTATAAGGCGAGCAAGTAATGTGTAATGCAAATTTCATTATATTCTTTCGCTTATTCTAAAAAAAAGCCCCGAATCATATTAATGATTCGGGGCTTTTTATGGTGACTGGTTTAATCGTCGCCAGAAAGTGCACCTGTTATATGAAGCAGGCTAATGAATAGGTTGTAGATGTTCAGGTATAAAGAAACCGTTGCTCTGATGTAGTTGGTTTCGCCACCATTAATAATTCTGCTAGTGTCGAATAATATGAATCCACACATAATCATGACAACCGCACCAGATATCACAAGTGACAACACTGGGATGGCTAGAAAAATGTTAGCTATGGACGCAACAATAGCAACTATCAGTCCCACCAATAAAAAGCCACCCATGTATGAGAAGTCTTTTTTCGATGATATGGCGTAAGCAGACAGGCTTATGAAAGCAACGGCTGTCATCCCAAGTGATTGCATAACAATCATTGATCCACCAGGAAGTGATAGGTAGTGATTTAGCAATGGCCCAATGCTTGCGCCAAGTAATCCGGTAAATGCAAAAATAGCAATAATACCTTTAGATGAGTCAGCTGTTTTATGGACGACAAATAATAATCCAAATGAGATGAGGGTGAATACCAAGCTCATGCCATGACCCAGATTCATCGCCATAGCGATGGATGCAGTAACGGCACTGAACGCCAGTGTCATAGATAGCAGCATATACGTGTTTCGAAGTACTTTGTTAACTTCTACACTGCTTTCAATCGATGCCGTTTGTGGTGCGGCGTAAGGGTTGTTTTGCATAGTAATCCTTTGAATTCCTTGTGTAGTAATGTTAACGAACGCATTAGGACGCCCGTTTTGGCTTTCTGACATACCACCAGCATAGCCCCTAGCTATAATAATAAAGGCGGCCTCGGTAATATCAAGGGTTAAGACAGCGGAAGTAGGAAATAAATCCTCTTATTGTTAAGGCTTACTACATTAGCTTAACGAAAATATTATTCAAAATGGCTTTTAGCGCTATTTTTCGAAAAAAAGAGATTTATTTCTAATAAAAACTTCCAATTTCAATAGGTTGCTGTATTATCTGCATCTCTTACAGGAGGGGTGACAGAGTGGCCGAATGTACCGGTTTTGAAAACCGGCGTGGGTTTGCGCCCACCCAGGGTTCAAATCCCTGCCCCTCCACCATATTAGATATTTCGCAGCTTCTTTAGCTAGAAGCTGCGGATTTCTCTAAAAAGTAAGTATGCTGATGTAGCTCAGTTGGTAGAGCAGCTGACTTGTAATCAGCTGGTCGGGGGTTCGACTCCTCTCATCAGCTCCATATTTCGAAGGCGCTTGGTCACTCAAGTGTTTATAAAAAACCCTAGAGGGTATCCTCTAGGGTTTTTTTGTTTATACTTATCCGTATACGCAAAAATAAGCGGTTTGAACAGAGACTTTAAGGTCAAAGCTTTTGCCGGCTTCCACGATAAAGGAATTCCCGTCTTTGTAGCTCTTCCATTGGTCTTCTTCAGGTAGTTTGACAACGAGCTCACCTGAAACAACGCTCATTGTTTCTTTTTCGGATGTTCCGAATGTGTATTCTCCTACATCCATTACTCCAATGGTTGCGGGTAACTCGTTGTTCTTTAATGCGATTGATTTAACTTTGCCTTCAAAATATTCGTTACTTGTTAGCATTCTGCCTCCGGGGCTGGTTGTGGGTGATAGAAGATGGTGCAAATAAAAGTCGCGCATTATACAGTTTAATGCCGTAAATGCTCTTTCTTACGTCTATTGTTATGGGGTTGTTGACCTTTAATTGTAGGTGAAATGTTAACTGATGGGATTTTTCCGCTTATTAATGTATAATTCGCGCCCCTCAAAAATCTGGTGTCGTGATTGCCCATGTCTGATGAAACGAATATTACTTTCCGTGATCTAGCTCTTAATGATCAACTTCTAGCTGCTATTGATGCTGTTGGCTATGAGAAACCTTCTCCAATCCAGGCAAGGACTATTCCTTTGTTGCTTGAGGGGCGGGATGTTTTGGGACAGGCGCAAACAGGAACCGGCAAAACGGCCGCATTTGCACTGCCAACAATTTCCAATATTGATGTTAATTTGAAAAAGCCACAAGCAATGATTCTTGCTCCTACGCGTGAGCTTGCCATTCAGGTCGCAGAGGCATTTCAGACGTACGCATCAAAACTAAATGGTTTTCAGGTTTTACCTATTTATGGTGGTCAGGATTACGGCATTCAACTGCGAAGCCTAAAGCGAGGCCCTCAGGTGATTGTTGGTACTCCTGGTCGTGTAATGGATCACATGAGAAAGGGTACGTTAAAGCTGGGCGACCTAAAGGTTTTAGTGTTGGATGAAGCCGATGAAATGTTACGAATGGGTTTTATTGATGATGTTGAGTGGATATTGGATCAGACGCCCAAGAAGCGCCAAATAGCACTGTTTTCCGCGACAATGCCTGATGCTATTCGTCGTATTGCTACCAAATATCTTAATAACCCAGAGCAGGTTACGATTAAGGATAAGACAGCTACAGCTTCGACTATACGTCAGCGATACTGGGTTGTTTCCGGTACGCACAAGTTAGATGCGTTAACTCGCATGCTTGAATTTGAAGCCTTTGATGGCATGATAATTTTTGTTAGAACAAAAAATGCCACAATAGAATTGTCTGAGAAGCTAGAGGCTAGAGGCTATGCCGCTTCTGCTCTAAACGGGGATATACCTCAGGCTCAGCGAGAAAGAACTGTTGAACGTTTAAAGTCTAAGAAATTGGATATTGTCGTTGCTACTGATGTTGCCGCTCGTGGCTTGGATGTAGAGCGAATAAGTCACGTTATAAACTATGATATTCCTTACGATACTGAGTCTTACGTCCATCGGATTGGTCGTACTGGTCGTGCTGGGCGAGAAGGTGATGCTATCTTGTTTGTTGCCCCTCGAGAGCGTCGCATGCTAAAAGCTATTGAGCGTGCAACAAATCAGCGTATTTCGGAAATGACCCTGCCTTCTGCGGATGATATTAATGTAAAGCGTGTTCAGGATTTTAAAAATAAAATTACTGAAACGCTTGGTCGAGACGATTTACAGTTTTTCTCCCAATTAATTGAACAGTATCAGGCTGAGCACGAGATTAGCGCAACTGAGATTGCTGCTGCGCTTGCCTTGATGTTGCAGGGTAAAGAACCCTTTTTGGTAAAAGATAAGCCGCCAAGAAAAGAGCGCCCTGCAAGAGAGCGTGAAGATCGTGATCGTGGCGGTCGGGATTCTCGTGGTAGGGGTGGAGAGCGTGGAGAAAGGGGTGAGCGAGGAGAAAGGTCTGCTCGTGGCCCAAGAAAGACACCTCAAATTGAAGAAGGCATGGATCGTTTTACCATCATGGTTGGTAAAACCCATGGTGTAAAACCTGGTAATATCGTTGGCGCGATCGCTAACGAGTGTGGCTTGGAAAGTGAGTTTATTGGACATATCGGCATTAGTGATGATACGACAACCGTTGATTTGCCTTCAGGTATGCCAAAAGAGGTATTTGAGACGTTAAAGCGTATACGTGTGTGTGGTCAGGCATTGAATATTGCCAAACTTGAAAAGAAGAAAAAAGAGCCGTATAAGTCGAAAAAACCTCAAGCAGAAGCGGTAAGCAAAAAGAAAGAAGATTAGTGAAGCGGAATGGCCTGATTATTCAGGCCATTCTTCTATCTCCTGGGTGAAATGATTCACCAATAACCCGGGGTCTGGGGTCATATTCTCATCCGCAGAAGCTCCCAATGTTACCTTTCCGTTATAGCTAAGCACGCTGATTCCTACGCCCATTTTCCCAGGTTGCAGTTCAAAGAATAAGATGCCAACAGTCATCATCAAATTGCTCTCTCTCCATGTTAAGCCGGCATTTATCGATAACTTCTATTGCGTTTGTTGGTCGTCGTTTGAGGGTTATGGGAAGTAGCCCAGGGCAGGGCTAGCCTGTTTGAAGTGTTTTTCATCGATTATTTGCTCGAATTCTAGGTATGCAAGGTTTGATTGTAATGTGTGGTATTAAGTCTAGTGCATGTGTAAAGATGGGCAGAGGAAAAGACTTGGCGTCGCGCTATCTGAAGTTGTTAAAACAGTTTACTATTAAGGCTGAGGTAAATACGCTAAGCTTATGTAATTAGGGGTATTTCTGCGGTTAACGATTTTGAGGTTTGTTTGTGATAAAAGTTTTTGTGGTTGATGATCACGATCTAGTAAGAATGGGAATAACTAGAATGCTTGCCGATGTTGATGGTATCGATGTTGTGGGCGAGGCGTGCAGTGGCGAGGATGCCATTAGGGATGTTAGGGAATTCAACCCCGACGTGGTCTTAATGGACGCCAAGATGCCGGGAATTGGTGGTCTTGAGGCAACAAGAAAATTACTTCGTCAGAATGCGGATGTTAGAATTATAGCGGTTACCGTGTGTGGTGATGAGCCATTTCCTACGCGGTTTTTACAGGCCGGGGCCTCAGGCTACCTTACAAAGGGTGCGGCCCTTGACGAAATGGTAAAGGCTATTCGCCTGGTGCATTCTGGGCAGCGATATATAAGTCCAGATGTTGCGCAACAATTGGCGCTAAAGCCATTTATTGCCGATGGTGATGCATCCCCTTTTGATCAGTTATCTGAGCGAGAATTGCAGATTGTATTGATGATAGTGAGCTGTCAAAAAGTTCAAGAGATCTCTGATAAATTGTTTTTGAGCCCCAAGACAGTAAATAGCTACCGCTACAGAGTGTTTGATAAGCTTGGTATTAATAGTGATGTTGAGTTGACGCTGCTTGCTGTGCGACATGGCATGTTAGATGTTGAGTCAATTCCCAACGAATAGCCCCGTTTTATTGTGGAAGTCAGTCCCTTTAATATACCGTCATTCTTAAAATCGCTTACCCAACATCCAGGTGTTTACAGGATGTTGGGAGATGGTGATGTTTTACTGTACGTGGGTAAAGCTAAGAATCTTAAGAAACGAGTGTCTTCGTATTTTCGAAAAAATGTCGACAGCCCCAAGACCAAAGCGCTCGTTGAAAAAATACGAAAAATTGAAGTTACAGTAACGCTTAGTGAAACAGAGGCGCTGCTGCTAGAACATACTTTAATTAAAAAGCACAAGCCTCCTTACAACATCCTTTTGCGCGATGACAAGTCCTACCCTTATATATACTTATCTGCGGGAGAGTTCCCTCGATTGTCTTATCATCGAGGCGCAAAGAAAGCCAAGGGGCGCTATTTCGGTCCTTACCCTAGTGCTGGTGCAGTTAGGGAATCAATGGCTTTATTGCAGAAGCTATTTAAATTGCGGCAGTGTGACGAGAGTTTTTATCGAAATCGGTCCCGGGCATGCCTGCAGCATCAAATTGGACGCTGCAAAGGGCCTTGTGTTGGCCATGTTGATGCTAGTGAATATGATGTCGATGTAAATCATACTGTTTTGTTTTTGGAGGGGAAGGATCGACAAGTTGCTGATGAAATTACCAGCCAAATGGAGCTAGCGTCTGGCTCAATGGAATTTGAGCAGGCAGCTTTCTTTAGAGACCAGATAATTGCAATACGCCGTGTCCAAGAGCAGCAGTTTGTTACTCAGCAAGAAGGGGATGTGGATATTTTTGGTGTTGCTGTTTCCGGAACGATTGCCTGTGTTCATGTGGTTTTTGTTCGTGCGGGAAGGGTTATTGGCAATAAAAACTATTTTCCAAAAACCATGGGGGAGATTGATGTATCGTTAATATTGGAAGGTTTTTTACCTCAATATTATCTTGGTACACGTAACGGAAGGGATCTTCCCAAAGAAATAATCGTACCTGAAAGGGTATTGGCGTTTGATGTGTTGGAATCTGCTCTATTAGAAAGCGACGGACGTAAAGTAGAAATAAAAACCGCCGTGAGAAGTGTTAAAGCCGGGTGGATTAAAATTGCACAGGCGAACGCGGAACAGAATCTTTTGAGCCATGTGGCAAATAAAGAAAATATACGTCAACGGTTTATTTCATTGCAAGAATTGTTGGGTGTGGATGAGTTACCTCAGCGGTTAGAGTGTTTTGATATCAGTCACACGCAAGGAGAGAGCACAGTTGCGTCTTGTGTTGTTTTTAATCAGTCAGGCCCGGTTAAGTCCGACTATAGACGATTTAATATTGAAGGTATTACCCCAGGGGATGATTACGCAGCAATGAGGCAGGTATTAGAGCGCCGCTATACTCGTCTTAAAAAAGGCGAGGGAAAGCTTCCTGATATTCTTGTTGTGGATGGAGGTAAGGGGCAATTGACGCAGGCGCGCGAGGTGTTGCAGTCTCTTCAAATTCAAGGGGTGATGCTTCTTGGTGTTGCAAAAGGCACGACGCGTAAAGCAGGTTTAGAGACGTTGTACCTTGAAGGTGATAGTCTCGGTTTTTCTCCTAAAGCAGATGAGCCAGGATTGCATTTGATTCAGCATATACGGGATGAGTCACACAGGTTTGCTATTGCTGGTCATCGGCAAAAGAGGGCTAAGACAAGAAGAGTTTCCCCGATGGAAGGAATAGAGGGGGTTGGGCCTAAAAGACGCAGGGACTTATTGTTACATTTTGGTGGTTTTCAGGAAATAGCACGCGCAAGTCAGGGAGAGTTAACAAAAGTGAGAGGTATTAGTGCTAAAATGGCGACTGATATTTATGCAGCACTCCATAATGACTAGGCTGATAAGTAGAAAGCGTGTTAAATGTACTCAACCATGCTAAATTCAGCCGTATATTGCAATGCTCTTTGTTTGAGTGAAGCCCATTAGCTAAGAGAAGTTATGTCAAAAGGTAGTGAAACGCGTTCAATTTATACCATCCCCAATATTCTAACAATGATGCGGATATTAGCGATTCCGATAATTGTCCTTGTGTATTATTTGCCCTTTGAATGGAAGTATCTCGCCGCTGCAGCGCTGTTTGCGGGGGCTGCGTTTACAGATTGGCTGGATGGCTATTTGGCCAGAAAGTGGGAGCAAAGTAGTGCTCTTGGCGCTTTTCTGGACCCTGTCGCCGATAAGCTGATGGTTGCAGTTGCTTTGGTGTTACTGGTGGAGTCTCATGCGAGCGCCTGGCTTGCAGTTCCCGCCCTGGTAATAATTAGTCGAGAAATTACAATATCGGCACTTCGAGAATGGATGGCAGAGGTTGGTAAGCGTGCCAACGTGGCGGTGTCGAATGTTGGTAAGGTAAAGACATTTGCGCAAATGACAGCAATAACGGGTTTACTGGCGCGACAGCCTAGTTTCGAAGATCCAATTGTAGTATTGGCATACGGCGTGTTGTACATCGCTACGGGGCTTACCTTGTGGTCGATGGTGGTGTATTTGCGAGCTGCGTGGCCAATATTAAAAGAAGCGTAAAGTGAGGAGTGAATTTATATCAACTATTTGATGTTTAATGGAAAATTCAGGTTGACTCTCAGCGTTACAGATGTAGAATACGACTCCCATCAAGCAGTGCTTGAAAAGAAATAGAGCGGGAATAGCTCAGTTGGTAGAGCACAACCTTGCCAAGGTTGGGGTCGCGAGTTCGAGTCTCGTTTCCCGCTCCAAGTTTTAGATTGAAGCCTCGTGGCACAGGTTAGAAGGCGCGATAGCAAAGCGGTTATGCACTGGATTGCAAATCCACGTAGGCCGGTTCGACTCCGGCTCGCGCCTCCATTT
>MAAC01019334.1_pt1 | contig 40846 bp, 35 predicted proteins | sample 1115981 | NCBI WGS metagenome assembly MAAC01 (sample SAMN04961126, study PRJNA320927) | seawater metagenome | isolation source: sample BD02T64 sea water enriched with oil for 64 days | place: USA:Gulf of Mexico | collected 2013-07-27 | reverse complement strand
AACCATTGATCCAACGAAAGTGGATTTCCTTGGCAACCCTGCCACTGTGAAGACGCCGTATGTGGTATCTTGGTTTGGCGAAAATGCGGGAGCCTCGATCATCGACTGGTCAGTTCCCCTAGCTATCTTATTTTCAATCCCGATCATGATTGCCTTTGGTTTCATCATGGAGCGCGGGTTGATTAAGCATTTCTACAAACGCCCCCACGCGGATCAGATCCTTGTGACTTTTGGCCTCGCCATCGTTCTACAAGAGATCATCAAGGCCCTGTATGGAGCCAACCCGATCCCAACCCCAGCTCCGGATATTTTCTTTGGGTCATATGACTTTGGGGCTCTACTGGGCTTCGCTGAAAATACGATCAGTTATCCCTACTGGCGAATGGTCTACTTCCTGTTTTCACTTGTCGTGATTGGCGCGGTCTTCAGTTTCCTGCAGTTCACAACCTTCGGTATGGTCGTGCGTGCTGGCATGGCAGATCGTGAAACCGTCGGCCTTCTGGGCATTGATATCGACAAACGTTTCACCTTTATGTTCGGGCTCGCCGCCGCCGTCACTGGTATTGCAGGCGTGATGTATGCGCCGATCAATTCACCCAATTACCACATGGGCATGGACTTCCTCGTGCTGTCATTTGTGGTTGTTGTTGTCGGTGGCATGGGCTCACTCCCCGGAGCGGTTTTAGCTGGGTTCCTACTGGGTGTCCTTGAAAGCTTTGCTTCCATGAATGCCATCAAAAATATCATCCCCGGCATTGACCAGATCATCATCTACCTGGTCGCCATTCTGATCCTGCTCACACGCCCTCGCGGGTTGATGGGGCGCAAAGGCGTGATGGAGGAATAACCCATGCTTGGTCTAAATCAACGGGACACAAAGTTCCTTCTTATCGTGGTCGCGCTGACATTGTTCACCCCGATCCTCCTGCAACCCTTCCCCTCTGACAGTGGCTTGGCCCAGTTCAATGCGGGTTACCCTGACTTGATGCAGCGCTTTGCCATCTTTGGGATTTTCGCGATTGGGTTTAACATCCTATTTGGTCTGACGGGCTATCTCTCCTTTGGTCATGCGGCCTTCTTGGGTGTCGGTTCTTATTCCACCGTTTGGATGTTCAAACTGTTAAATTACAATGTTCTACCTGGTCTTGTGCTGGCAATCATTGTGTCAGGTTTGTTTGCCCTACTGATCGGTTTTGTCAGCCTGCGTCGTTCGGGGATTTACTTCTCTATCCTGACGCTGGCCTTCGCACAGATGAGCTTCAACCTTGCTTATTCCGTGCTGACGCCAATCACCAATGGGGAAACCGGACTGCAAGTTTACAACGACGATCCACAGATCCTGCTGGGTGAAAATGGCATCACTACGACGCATTTCTTTGGCTTCAAAATGAACGCCAGTTGGATCGCAGATGTTGGACCTTGGCAGTTCACATTTAACTTCGGTTACTACTTCTCTGCCGTCATCGCGATCCTAGCATTTTACCTGTCACTCCGCATCTTCCGCTCGCCCTTTGGGCTAATGTTGCGCGCTGTAAAATCCAACCAACAACGGATGAACTATACAGGTCTATCTTCACGCCCTTACACGCTTGCAGCCTTCGTTATCTCCGGGATGTATGCGGGTCTGGCAGGTGGTTTGCTGGCTTCAATGGATCCACTTGCAGGTGCTGAGCGCATGCAATGGACTGCCTCTGGCGAAGTTGTTCTGATGACAATCCTTGGCGGCGCAGGCACCTTGATGGGGCCAGTTCTTGGTGCAGGTTTCATCAAATACTTTGAGAATATCTTCTCTAAAATCAACGACCAGGTTTTACATGGTTGGTTCGCCTTCCTGCCGGATGGTCTTGAAAACGCGATAATCTGGGTCTTGCATCCATTCGTGGGCAAGGGCTGGCATCTGACGCTGGGCATTCTGTTCATGCTGGTCGTGGTCTTCTTGCCAGGTGGTTTGGTCGAACTGGGACAGCGTATTCGCAATCTGTTCCGCCGCAAGCCGGACAGCGAAGATGACAGCAACCATAAACCGCAACACGCGCCACATGCGGCCGAATAAGGAGGGCGGACACATGAGTCTTCTCGAAGTCAAAGACGTTGGCAAGCGGTTTGGAGGTCTCCAGGCGCTGTCAGATGTTAACCTCTCTGTGCAGGAAAATACTGTACATGCGATCATCGGTCCGAACGGGGCAGGCAAGTCTACCTTGCTGAACTGTTTGATCGGGAAACTGATCCCAGATACCGGGTCAGTCACCTTTCAGGGCCAGTCTGTTCTGGGGCGAAAGCCGCATGAAATCAACCAGCTGGGCATCAGCCGCATCTTTCAAACACCAGAGATATTTGGTGATCTGACAGTGCTAGAAAACGTGTTGATCCCCTGCTTTGCCAAACGTGACGGTGCTTTCCGTATGCATGCTTTTGAAACAGTTGAGGCCGAAAAAGACCTTAACGAAAAAGCGATCGCGATGCTGGAAGACGTGAACATGCAGGACAAGCTGCAAATGCAGGCCTCAAGCCTGTCACGTGGTGATAAACGTCGCTTGGAAATGGCGATGTCGCTGGTCCAAGATCCAAAGCTTTTGCTACTGGATGAACCAACTGCTGGCATGGCACGCGCGGATACCAACAGCACAATTGATCTGCTGAAGGAGATCAAGGAAAAGCGCGACATCACCATGGCGATTATTGAGCATGACATGCATGTTGTGTTCAGCTTGGCGGACCGGATAACGGTTCTTGCCCAGGGTACGCCACTGGTCGAGGACACGCCAGACAACATCAAAAACCACCCCAAGGTGCGCGAAGCATATCTTGGTGAAACACAGCAGACATAAGGACGCGATCATGTCACAAATAGCAAAAACCGCATCCGCGCCCGCCTATTTCTCAGTCTGGGATCTGCATGCTTATTATGGCGAGAGCTATATCGTTCAAGGCGTTTCCTTTAACGTCCATGAAGGTGAAATCCTAGCCCTTTTGGGTCGCAATGGGGCGGGGAAAACATCCACCCTACGTGCCATTGCCCGACTAGATGATCCAATGGTCACCCATGGTGAGATTTGGTTAGACCATCAACATTTGCATTCCATGAAGGCGCATGAAGCTTCGATTGCCGGCATGGGTCTGGTACCAGAAGACCGCCGCATCATTGCGGGCCTGACGGTTGAAGAAAACCTGCAGCTGGCCCAGATCGTTGAGCCCGTTGGTTGGTCGATTGAACGGCTTTACGATCTGTTCCCGCGTCTTGGCGAACGTCGCAAACAAGAAGGCATCACGCTTTCTGGTGGCGAACAACAGATGCTTGCCATCGCACGTGCCCTTGCCCGTGACGTCAAGGTACTGTTGCTGGATGAACCCTACGAGGGCCTAGCACCTGTAATCGTTGATGAAATTGAGAAAACTCTCAACCTTATCAAGGAACAAGGTATCACGACTGTAATCGTGGAGCAGAACGCTGTGCGTGCCTTGAAATTGGCCGATCGTGCGGTGATCCTTGACACTGGCAGAGTTGTTTTTGATGGATCCGCGCAAGAAGTGCTTGATAACGCTGAACTGCGCGCCGAATATCTGGCCATCTGACCGGAACAAATTCCGGCTGCGGGGGCTAGCTCCCCGCGCCCAACAGGGAAAACGGAAGTAAAATATGACTGATAAAATGTACGCCCCTTCGGCCGAATTCGCCGCAAATGCCCATGCAGACAAAGCATCTTATGAAAAGATGTATGCGCAATCGCTTTCCGATCCCGATGCATTTTGGGGTGAACAAGGTAAGCGCATCGACTGGATGAAACCTTATACCAAGGTTAAAAATACCAGCTTTGAACCCGGCAACATCGATATTCGCTGGTATGAAGACGGCACAATGAATGTCGCTGCAAACTGTATTGACCGACATCTGGCGGAACGTGGCGACCAAACCGCGATCATCTGGGAGGCCGATAGCCCCGATACGCCAGCGCGTCACATCACCTATAAACAACTGCACGAAAACACATGCCGCATGGCAAATGTGCTGAAAGATCTGGGCGTGAAGAAGGGCGACCGCGTCATTCTTTATCTGCCAATGATCCCCGAGGCCGCATATGCCATGCTGGCCTGCGCACGCATTGGTGCGATACATTCCATTGTTTTCGCAGGATTTTCTCCGGATGCACTTGCGAACCGTGTCAACGACTGTGACGCTCGCGTTGTGATCACCGCCGATGAGGCCCCCCGTGGTGGGCGTGTGACATCACTGAAATCCAACACCGATGCGGCCATGCTGCACTGCAAAGACAGCGTAAAAATGCTGGTCGTGAAACACACAGGTGGTCAGACAACTTGGAGCGAAGACCGCGACTATGATTACAATGCGCTGGCTGCGGAGGTTTCCACCGATTGTCCGCCAGAAGAAATGAATGCAGAAGATCCGCTGTTCGTTCTCTATACGTCGGGTTCCACCGGAAAACCCAAGGGTGTTGTACACACTTCAGGCGGGTATCTCGTCTATGCGGCGATGACGCATAAGTACACATTTGATTACCACGACGGCGACGTTTTTTGGTGTACGGCGGATGTTGGTTGGGTCACGGGGCACAGCTATATTGTCTACGGCCCCTTGGCCAATGGTGCGACGACATTGATGTTTGAAGGCGTGCCAACCTACCCCGATGCAAGCCGTTTCTGGCAGGTCTGTGAAAAGCACAAGGTGAACCAGTTCTACACCGCCCCCACCGCCATTCGTGCGCTGATGGCATATGGCGAAGACTTTGTAACCAAATGCGATTTGTCAGATATCAAGGTTCTGGGCACCGTCGGCGAACCCATCAATCCCGAAGCTTGGAATTGGTATAATGACGTGGTCGGCAAGGGAACCAAGCCCATCGTAGATACTTGGTGGCAGACCGAAACTGGCGGACATTTGATGACTCCGCTACCAGGGGCTACTGCAACGAAACCAGGGTCTTGCACGCTTCCATTCTTTGGCATTACACCCGTTATGCTGGAGCCAACTTCGGGCGAAGAACTCACCGAAACAGAGGCCGAGGGTGTACTCTGTATGCGTGACAGCTGGCCTGGTCAGATGCGCACAGTTTATGGCGATCATGAACGGTTCGAGAAGACCTACTTCAGCGACTATAAGGGCTATTACTTCACTGGTGATGGCGCACGACGTGACAGCGATGGATACTACTGGATTACTGGCCGCGTTGATGATGTGATCAACGTCTCTGGCCACCGTATGGGCACCGCCGAAGTCGAAAGCGCATTGGTCGCTCATGCACAAGTTGCGGAAGCAGCTGTAGTTGGCTACCCCCATGATATTAAAGGACAAGGCATTTATGCTTATGTCACCTTGATGAACGGTGTTGAGCCCACTGAAGAGCTTCGCAAGGAGCTTGAGAAATGGGTTCGTACAGAGATCGGGCCGATTGCAAAACCCGACCTGATTCAATGGGCTCCAGGCTTGCCAAAAACCCGTTCTGGCAAGATCATGCGCCGTATTTTGCGCAAGGTTGCAGAGAATGATTTTGGCGCCCTTGGTGATACATCAACACTGGCGGATCCCTCGGTTGTGGATGAATTGATCGAGAATAGGATGAACCGTCAATAAGACGCACCACATCCAAACGAGAAACCCGCTGCCCCTCTCCCCAGCGGGTTTCTTTTTGTCCAAATTTTAGTAAAATACACCATGCACAACCTATGCACATTCAATGCATAAACCATGCATACCCGGCGCACGGAATATAGTCCTTATCTCACTGCACAACCGGCTTTCCGTAAGCGCACATAAGTGAACTTGACAGTTTAGTTAAGTGCGAGCAAAAAGCGTGAAATGCCAAAAGTTGCGCCACATCAGTTGAATTGATAATCTGATTGGAGCACCAAAATCATCTTCATTAAAGGATGGCCTATGTTGTTCCACCAGATGCGTCCCACTGCCGCCCTACTTGCCGGGCTTGTGTTGTTGTCCTTAGCAATGCCTGCCGGGTTGTCAGCCCAAGAAAGCGAAGTAGCTATTCGCCCAGCCCTTTTGATCGAAATCGAAGCGGTGGATCCGGTGGTTCACATCAATCTGCCTGCGGTGATTGAGCCTGCGGTGACGGCCAGTTTGGCATTACAAATCGCCGGCATTCTGACGGAACTGCCCGTGATTGAAGGGCAATCCGTGAAAGAGGGTGACCTCATTGCACAGGTCGATCGCACATCGCTTTTGAATGATGTGGCCCAAGCGCAAACACAGTTTGAAAATGCTGAGTTGGAATTCTCACGAGCCGAAAGCCTGTTGCCGCAACAAGCCATTGCACAAACCACATTTGATCAACGGAAAGTTCAACGTGATATCGCAGCTTTGACATTGCAAGCGGCACAAAAACGCTTGGCAGACGCGACCTTGATTGCACCCTTTGATGGTGTGATTTCAACCGTGAACGTCAGCCAGTATCAGACAATTTCAGCACAATCCGCCATAGCGACATTGCAAAGCGAGCACGCCTTTGAAGCCATCGCACACCTGCCGGCACGCCAATTGGCAGCGCCCGACCAGATCGATGTGCAACGAACTGAAATCGTTTTGGATGTTGCACCGTTGAACCCGATCACTGCGACGTTCAAATCCATTGACCCACAAGCAGACCCCGCGAGCCAAACCTTTGAGGTTCGCTTTTCTTTCACGGCTCCCGACTCCTTTGTGGTGCTGCCAGGCATGACGGGTGAACTTCAAGCAGATGTGCGTTTCTTGGGCGAGAATGCAGCAAGCCAAGCCATCCAAGTGCCATTATCTGCAGTACAATCTGCGGCTGGAAAAACCTATGTTTGGCTGGTTGACCTCAACACAATGACCGTTTCGCGTCGCGACATCACAGTGGCCGATGCGGTGGGGCAGAATTTGCCAGTTGTGGATGGCCTAGAGGCGGGCGACACGATCGTTGGAGCTGGCGCATCATATTTGCACGACGGCATGAAAATTCGCCGGTTCGAAGGCTGAGGCATACATCATGAGCATCGCAGAATTCTCGATCAAAAACCGCCTAATTGCCGCAATCGTCATCATAGGATGCCTATTTGGCGGCTGGACAGCCTATGAAAACATGCCACGTTTTGAAGACCCTGAGTTCACAATCCGTACAGCACAGGTTTTCACACGCTATCCTGGCGCAACCCCAGAAGAAGTCGCCAATGAGGTGTCTGAAGTTCTTGAGTCCGCCTATCAACAGATGCAGGAAGTGGAAGAGGTGCGCTCTGTTTCGACCGACGGGCAATCACTGATTTCAGTTGATATTAAGTTTGAATTCTCCCCCTCAAAGGACGAGCTACAACAAATTTATACCAAACTGCGAAACCGGACACGCGATGCGGCGCTGCAGCTGCCTCCAGGTGCGGCAGAGCCTTACGTGAACGATGATTTCGCGGATGTATATGGGCTGTATTATGTGCTGACCAGCGATGGGTTTTCTCCCCGTGAAATGAACGACTATGCCAAAGGTTTGCGCCGTGAATTACTAACGGTAGATGGCGTTGGCAAAGTTGCCATTCAGGGCGTGCGCAATGAGGCAATTTACGTTGAGTTTAGCCAAGAACAAATCGCGGCTGCGGGTGTTTCTGTAGATCAAATCTTTGGTCAACTGAGCAAACACAGCTCTGTTGTGCCCGCGGGTGAAGCAAGCCTTGATGGGCGTCGCCTGACCATACAACTCCCGCCCACAACGGAAACCATCACAGCACTTGAGAACACAATTGTGTCTGTTGGTAACGATGGCCGCGTCTTGCGCCTGCGTGATATGGCAAGCGTTACAAGAGGATACGAGGAACCAGCAACACAGTTGATGCGTTATAATGGCCGCCCTGCGCTGGCAATTGGCGTTGCTGCGGTGTCTGGTGAAAATATTGTGCGTGTTGGTGGCTTAGTGAATGCAAAGCTGGCCGAACTTGAAAGTGAACGCCCGATTGGGCTTGAACTAGAGACCTTTTATGACCAAGCGGGCATCGTTGATTTCGCCGTAAAGGACTTCGCGGTTAATGTGGCGATCGCGCTGGCGATTGTGCTCGTGACGCTTGGTATTTTCATGGGTATAGGCCCGGCAGTGGTGATTGGTGGCGTACTTGTACTGACGATCACGGCAACCCTGACTGTGATGTATCTTTGGGGTGTCCCCATGCACCGAATTTCCCTTGGCGCGCTGATCATTGCGCTGGGAATGTTGGTGGATAACGCGATTGTTGTGACCGAAGGCGTGTCGAACGGCGTTAAAGCCGGACGCCGCAAGATCGAGATCGCAACCGAAGTGGTTTATCGCACAAAATGGCCCCTGTTGGGTGGCACAATTGTGGGCATCATTGCATTTGCACCGATTGGCTTTGCGCCGGGCGCGACGGCAGAATTCACAGGCGATTTGTTTTGGGTGATTTTCATCTCGCTCAGCTTCAGCTGGTTCTTTGCGATCACCGCGGTACCGCTGTTTGCCGACCTGCTATTCAAGGAAACCGAGGGCGAGGTCGAAGCCAAACCCGAAGGCAAGATCATGCGTCTTTACAAAGCCTTCATGGTGCAGGTTTTGCGCGCGAAATACTTGGTCTTGGCCGGCGCTGTCGGGGCGTTTGTCTTGGCTGTTATGGGATTTTCTTATGTGGCACCAGGGTTTTTCCCAGCGTCTACCAGCCCACAAATTGTAGTTGATTATCGCTTGCCTGAGGGCAGTGATATTGCGCGGACAGATGCAGATATTCAGGTCATTGAGAACTATGTCGCTGGGCTTGAAAGCGTACAAGATGTGAATGCATTGGTAGGCGCGGGCACCCTGCGCTACATGCTGGTTTATTCACCAGAAAGCAGTTCTTCAGCCTATGGCCAACTGCTGATCAAAGTGTCAGATTACGACGCAATTGATGGGTTGATCCCGGAAATTCAGACGTGGCTAGATGCAAACATGCCTGACAGCCAAGCGAAAGTTTGGCGGTTCCAACTTGGGCCAGGTGGTGGTTCCCTGATTGAAGCCGAATTCCACGGACCTGACCCCAAGGTGCTGCATGAATTATCCGCTCAAGCCACAGCAATTATGGCGGTGAACCCAGATACCATTTCGGTCAAAACCGATTGGTTTAATCCTGTTCCGGTGATTGAGCCGGTGATCAATGAAGTCCGGGCCCGACGCCTTGGCATCACCCGCGAAGACATCGCAAATGCCATGAATGTCAGCTTTTCTGGCCGGAATATGGGTGTTTTCCGAGATGGCGATACGCTGATCCCGATTGTGCAACGTGCGCCTGAACGTGAACGTAAAGGTGTTGACAGCATCGGCACCATCCAGATCGCAAGCCAAGTGACAGGTGCAACTGTGCCGCTGGACCAGCTGGTTGATGGGTATCGCACGATCTGGCGTGATGCGCGTTTGATCCGGGTCAACCGGGTGCCGGTGATCACAGCCCAAGCCGACCCTATTGCTGGTGTTCGGGCGGGCGATCTGTTCGAAACCCTACGCCCACAGATTGAAGCAATTGAGTTGCCCGCCGGGTATTCCATGAAGTGGAGTGGCGAATATGGAGACAGTGCCGAAGCGAACGAAGATCTTGCCTCGACCATTCCAATTGGTCTTGCGGCGATGGTGCTGACGGTGGTGCTGCTATTTAACGCGGTGCGCCAACCTGCGCTGATCTTCCTAACCCTGCCCCTGTCGATTATCGGCGTGGTGATTGGCCTGCTTGTGATGGGCGTACCGATGGAATTCATGGCGATTTTGGGTGTGTTGTCGCTGTCGGGATTGTTGATCAAGAACGCGATTGTTTTGGTCGATCAGATGGATCTTGAAATTCGCGAAGGCATGCCACGCTTTGATGCTGTGGTCGACAGTGCCGCCAGCCGGGTGCGCCCGGTGATGATGGGATCTCTGACCACAGTTCTCGGGGTTTTCCCGCTGCTTGGAGATGCGTTCTTTAAGTCGATGGCGGTGGTTTTGATCTTTGGCCTGAGCTTCGCAACATTGCTGACACTGATCGTAGTGCCAGTGTTGTACGTGGTCTTTTTCCGTATCAAGACGGATGAACGAGCCGCAGATTAAATAAAATGTGATGAATGCGGCTTTATAACCGCTTACTTAGGTCCGTTTTTAATACCTTGCCGTAATTGTTCTTGGGCAATTCTTGGATCACAACATAATCCTTTGGCCGCTTAAAACGTGCAATATTTTCCAAGCAATGAGTATCCAGCATTTCAGGATCAATTGTCGCGCCATCCGCAGGCACGACGAAGGCCACGACATCTTCACCCCATTGGGTGCTGGTGCGCCCAACAACAGACACCTCATGCACATCAGGGTGTGTCAAAAGGCATTCCTCGACCTCACGTGGGTAGATGTTTGAGCCTCCGGAAATGATCATATCCTTGCTGCGGTCATGCAAGGTTAGGTAACCGTCAGCATCAAGCGCGCCCATGTCTCCGGTCATCAGCCAGCCGTTGATCAGGGTATTTTCTGTCGCTTGTGCGTTTTGCCAATAACCGGACATCACAGGCAGGCCCTGCACCATGATTTCACCGACTTCCCCAAGGGGGAGCGGTGCGCCATCAGCATCCCCAATCATGACGTCAACAATACTTTGAGCCTTGCCAACCGACCCAAGACGTTCGCGCCAACGAGGGTGCGCACGATCGGTCACATCATGGCGCGAAAGTGCCGTGATCCCCATGGGGCATTCGCCCTGCCCATAGATCTGAACGAAGATCGGGCCGAAGTGATCAACCGCGTCAATGATGTCAGCGTTATACATCGGGCCACCCGCGTAAACCACGGTGCGCAACCCCTCGCCCGCCCTGCCCTGCGCTTTGGCGGCATCCAAAAGATAGCGCACCATCGTGGGGGCCATGAACATTTGAACCGATTGAAAATACCCGGCCAGATCAAGGGTTTCCGTGGCATCAAACCCACCTGAGACGGGGCAAACGTGGCGGGCACCGGCACGGATATGCAGCATGGAATAAATGCCTGCACCGTGCGACATCGGCGCGCCATAGATAACGGCGTCATCTTGCAAAACTGGATCAACATCACTGGTGTAGGCCAGCGACATAGCGGTCAGCATCCCATGGGTCATGCAGACGCCCTTGGGCTGACCGGTGGTCCCGGAGGTGTAGAAAAGCCACGCAAGGTCATCCGGTAACCGTGGCGTGATTTCCAACGGTTCCTGGGCGCAAAGGTTGGCGAATTCGCGGGTGTGAACATCGACCAGCGGCACGTCACTTTCAGCCTTCAGGCTAATCAAAAGATCAGGGGTAACAAAGCAGTGTTTTGCACCCGAGTTTTCCAGTATCCAAGCAGCTTCGCGGGCGTGTAGCTTATTGTTGATCGGTACAATTGCAGCACCGGCGATCCAAGCGGCATATTTCACCACCAGATATTCTGGGCAATTTTTGACGAAGCTTGCGATGCGGTCACCAGGTTTAATGCCGGCCGCACGCAAAGCCCCCGCAAGCCCAGCGGCCCGAGCGTAAAACGACGCGTAATCCGCGACCAGTTCCGTGCCAAGAAACAAGGCCGGACAGGCCGGGTTTTGCGTTGCGGTGCGCTTTAACCAATGTGCTAAATTCATAACATTATCCCCTTCGCCCACATAAAAGGGGCGCGAGGATCATGCCCCGCGCCCCAAAAGCGTTCAAGCTGTCAGGTGACAGATTTTATTGCAACGCAGCGTCAGTGATCGCGTGTGTCCAAGCACCTTCAGGAGCGGCGGAAATCACGGGGTCAGAACCACCGGCCAGCAAAGTCGCAACTGTGCGTTCATAGGCTGCAACATCCAGCGCACCATTGGTATTCGCGGTGAGTTTTGCAATTTCACCCATCATACGACGTTGGTGGTTTTCAGTTTGCGCACCGGTTTCATCATATTCCAGAACGATATCTGCCGCAGCATCTGGGTTTTCCTCAGCCCACTTCCAACCACGCATAGACGCGCGTACAAAACGCACCAATTCGTCTGCAAATTCCGCGTCATCAAGGCGATCTTCCATGACGTAAAGGCCATCTTCAAGTGTCGCAACACCTTGATCTTCATACTTAAATGTAACCAGATCATCCGGGGTCAGGCCCGCATCAATGATCTGCCAATATTCATTGTAAGTCATGGTTGAAACACAATCAGCCTGACCCTGAAGGATCGGATCAACGTTGAAGCCCTGCTTAAGAACGGTCACGCCGTCGCCGCCTTCGGTGCCAAGACCAAGGGAGCTCATCCAGCTTAAGAACGGATATTCATTGCCATAGAACCAAACGCCCAAAGTACGCCCGGCAAAGTCAGCGGGCGAGGTTACGCCAGTGTCTTTACGACAGGTCAACATCATACCAGAGCTTGCAAAAGGCTGCGCGATATTGACCAGTGGCAGACCACGTTCACGTGCCGCCAAAGCGGATGGCATCCAGTCGATCACAACATCAGCACCGCCACCAGCGACAACCTGCGCCGGGGCAATATCTGGACCACCGGGTTTAATGGTGACGTTCAGATCTTCTTCCTCATAGAACCCATTGTCGAGCGCCACGTAGTAGCCCGCAAACTGGGCTTGCGTCACCCATTTCAGCTGCAATGTCAGATCGTCGGCGGCCTCAGCGGCAACTGCGCCAAAGCCCATGGCCCCTGCGATTGCACCTGTCAGTAGCTTTTTCATCATATTCTCCCTTATTGGTTTATTGTATATACGCGTGCCGTTAATCGGCCTCTGTGTTGATTGCGTTAACCTCGTTGTGAGGGGTGCCAGAAGGTCACCCGTTTTTCTATAAATGCCACAATACCGTAGAATGCTGATCCGGCGAGGGCTGCGACAACAATTTCTGCCCAGACCATATCTAGACCTAAGCGACCGACCTCTGTTGAGATGCGGAAACCCATACCGCGTGTAGGCGATCCAAAGAATTCTGCAACAATTGCACCGATCAACGCAAGGGTCGTTGCGATCTTTAGGCCATTGAACATAAAGGGCATTGCTGCGGGAAGGCGCAATTTCAACAGGCTTTTCCAATAGCCAGCAGCATAAGTGCGCATCAAGTCACGTTGCATGGCATCGGTTGATCGCAATCCCTCAACCGTGTTCACAAGCATAGGGAAAAATACCATGACGACCACAACCGCAGCCTTGGAATGCCAGTCAAACCCGAACCACATCACGAGAATTGGCGCCATGCCAACAATCGGCAGGCCAGCAATGAAGTTACCCACCGGCAGCAGCCCGCGTTGCAAGAATGGTGAGCGATCAATTACAATCGCAACGGCCACGGCAGAGCTGCACCCGATAAGATAACCGGACAGCGCGCCCTTCACGAAGGTTTGGACAAAATCGATCCAAAGCAGATGCGCTCCAGAGACAAAGCGCGCAGCAATCATCGACGGTGGCGGCAGGATAATGGGCGAGATACTGAGGCCCAACACCAAGCATTCCCACATCAAAATAACTGTCACGCCAAAGATCAGCGGCACCGCAATTTTGACCGTACGGGTCGTGTGCAAGGGGGAACGCGCAAGTGTAATATTGATCGTGAGGCCAATTACCCAGATCACAAGAGCGAGGAAAACCATCATTGCGCCATCCCCATGCGTTTGAGTGTGACCTTCTGGATCGTACCGACAATCAGAACCAATGCCGCCGCCAATAAGGCTGCAGCGATAAGAGCAGACCAAATTAAAATGGGTTCGCCAAATTGGCTGCCAATCAGCATTCTTGCGCCAAGGCCACGGATCGCACCGGTGGGAAGTTCACCGACAATTGCACCGACGAGGCTGGCAGCAATGCCAATTTTGAGTGCTGCGAAAAAGAATGGCATGGAGCCAGGCAGGCGTAATTTCCAGAAGGTTTGCGCCTTGCCTGCCCCCCAAGTACGTAACAGATCAAGCTGCATCTGATCGGGGGAACGCAGGCCTTTGATCATGCTCACCAGTACCGGGAAAAAGCTGAGATAGGCCGAGATTATCGTTTTAGGAACGAGGCGATCCTCGATCCCGACAGAATTTGAAAGAACCACAATCATCGGCGCGATTGCCACGATCGGCACAGTTTGACTGATGATCGCCCAAGGCAGGATGCTCATATCCATCACGCGACTGTAAACGATGCCCACAGCCAGCAATGTGCCAAGGATCGTGCCGAAAATGAACCCCGTCAGCGTGGCTTTCAGAGTGATCCAACCATGGAAAACCAAACTACGGCGCGAGGTGATTTTCTTCTCAACCGTTGTCTCCCAAAAGTTCACAGCGACCTGATGCGGCGCAGGCAGAACAGGACGGGGTTGGGCCATTGTGTCGGTGAAAACCTCCGTGAGGGTCAGCTCAACACCGGCGCGTTGCGCCTGATCATAGCTCCATTTTTTGTTCATCATGAAGGCGCCTGCATACCAAGCGAGGATCAGAGAGAAAATCACAATGAGAATGGGGAAGGTATTACGCATGTTCTGCCCCCCACTTTATGTCTGTACGATCAGTCATAGGCATGACCTGCACGCAAACCTTCGCGAACGCGATGGGCGATCTCAAGGAACTCTGGCGTGTCACGGATGTTAAGCGGGCGTTCACGCGGCAGGGTGCTTTCGATAACGTCGGCAATGCGGCCTGGGCGGGGGCTCATCACCACAATCTTGGTGGAAAGATAAACAGCTTCGGGTATGGAATGGGTCACAAAACCGATGGTTTTATTGGTGCGTGCCCAGAGATGTAGAAGTTGTTCGTTCAAGTGATCGCGTACGATTTCATCAAGTGCGCCAAAGGGTTCGTCCATCAGTAGAATGTCGGCATCAAACGCCAAGGCGCGCGCAATGGAGGCCCGTTGCTGCATGCCGCCGGAAAGCTGCCAAGGGAATTTCTTGCCGAAACCCGTAAGTTCAACCAATTCTAAAACCCGTTCAACCCGCTCATTTTGTTCGGCCTTACTGAAGCCCATGATTTCAAGTGGCAGTTTGATATTGCCGGCAATCGTGCGCCAAGGATAAAGGCCCGCCGCTTGGAAGACATAACCGTAAGCGCGCGATTTCCGGGCCTCTTCGGCGGTCATTCCATTCACTGTGATGTCGCCCGCCGTCGGATTTTCAAGCGCAGCAATTGTGCGCAAAAACGTGGTTTTCCCACAACCCGAAGGGCCGATGAAACTTACAAAATCACCCTTGTTGATTTCAAGATTGATGTCCTGAAGCGCATGCACTGGTCCATCGTTGGTCTGAAACGTCAGATCCAGATTTTGTGCTTTAATTACGACGTCTTGTGTCAAGACTATCCCCCTTGCTGCCCGTTTTTACGGATCTTGCTGTGGCGTCTGGCCGCTACTGAGAAGGCCAGACAATTGTTCTTAAATCCCCGCCGGAATATTCATCGGATCACGCTGAATTAGCTTGGGCGCGGTCAGTTCTTTCCATTTGCTCAGCGCGAGATTGGCCGATGGGAAAGCAGGGCGCGGCACAAATCGACCACGGCCAGGTTGTGGCTGACTGTTACTGCCCCAAGCCCAGATCACATCACCGCGCGAAAGAGTATAACGTGCCTGAGCTTTGACATCAAAACCTTCAAACACATTGTAATCCAAGACAGAATGGTGGTTCGATTGGCTGATCGTTTTGGAAATCTTTGGATCCCACACCACGATATCAGCATCGGCTCCTTCCACAATCGCACCTTTTTTCGGATAGATATTGAGGATCTTCGCCACATTGGTAGAGGTCGCGGCGACAAATTCATTTGGCGTCAGACGGCCCGTTTCAACCCCCTCTGTCCAAAGCACTGCAAGGCGTTCTTCCAGCCCGTTGGAGCCATTGGGGATCAGGCAAAAGTTGTCTTTCCCCATGAGCTTTTGCTCACTGGTGAAGGCTGCGTGATCGGTTGCAACCACCTGAAGTGACCCGCTTTGCAGACCGGCCCAGAGGCTGGCCTGATGTTTTTTATTGCGGAACGGGGGCGACATTACACGGCGCGCAGAATGCATCCAGTCGCCTTTGAAGTATTCGCTTTCGTCCAGCGTCAGGAATTGGATCAATGGTTCTCCATAAACCCGCATACCTTTTTGGCGGGCGCGGCGAATAGCTTCATGCGCCTGCTCGCAGCTGACATGCACAATGTACAAAGGCACCCCGGCGGCATCGGCAATAGTGATGGCGCGATTGGCGGCTTCGCCCTCAAATTCCGGCGGACGGGAATAGGCATGGCCTTCGGGGCCGGTGATGCCCTCCGCCATATATTTTGCCTGCATTGCCGCAACCAAGTCACCGTTTTCCGCATGTACCATCGGCAGCGCGCCCAGTTCAGCGCAGCGCTTGAAGGAGGCAAACATCTCGTCATCCTCAATCATCAACGCGCCCTTATAGGCCATGAAATGCTTGAAGGAATTGACGCCCATATCAACGGCGTCTTTCATTTCATCAAAGATGTTTTCATTCCAGCCGGTGATCGCCATGTGATAGCCAACATCGGAACAAATCTGCGGCGCGGACTTTCGATGCCATTCGTTAATGGCGTTCTTGATAGAGCCATCTTCGCCCGGCAGGCAGAAATCCACAATCATCGTCGTGCCGCCCGCGGCGGCTGCCCAAGTGCCAGATTCGAACGTCTCAGCAGCGGTTGTGCCCATGAATGGCATCTCTAAGTGGGTGTGCGGATCAATACCGCCCGGGATGACATAGGCGCCTTCGGCGTCGATATATTCGTCACCCTTCAGGTCTTCGCCGATCTGCTTGATGGTCTCCCCCTCAATCAGAACGTCAGCTTTCCAAGTGCGATCCGCCGTGCAGACCATGCCGCCTTTGATTACTTTAGTGGTCATATTATTTCTCCTCCTGAAGTAAAATAGATGTCTCCGGCATCATATTTTGGCTCCATAAATATCCCGGGGGTCCGGGGGCTGGCCCCCGGCTTGGCCTCACCCAACAATTTCAGCAGTTTCCACCACGGCATGCAATAAAACATCTGCCCCTGCGGTGGCCCATTCTTTGCTGATGTCCTCGGCTTCATTATGCGAAAGCCCGTCAACACAGGGGCACATGATCATAGCTGTTGGCGTGACATCATTGATCCAGCAGGCGTCGTGGCCCGCACCGGAAATGATATCCATATGGGAATAACCCAAGCGTTGGGCGGCATTGCGCACGGCAGAAACACATTTCTCATCAAAAGCGGGTGGGTTGAACTGACCAACGATTTCGCAAGCAAATTCTACGCCAATATCTTTGCAAAGCCCCGGTGCGCGGGCCATGAATTCATCAACCATCCCCTCAAGCTTATCAATCAGATGCGTCCGCATATCGACGGTGAAAACCACCTTCCCCGGGATCACATTGCGTGAATTAGGATAGACATCGATATGGCCAATCGCACCCACAGCGTTGGGTTGATTTTTCATCGCAATTTCATGCACAAGCTCTGTCACCAGCGCGAGGCCGCGACCAGCATTTTTGCGCATATGCATGGGGGTGGAACCGGTGTGGCTGTCCTTACCCGTAACCGTGCATTCGATCCAACGCAGGCCTTGGCCATGGGTCACAACGCCGATATCTTTTTCTTCGGCTTCAAGAATCGGTCCCTGTTCGATGTGCAGCTCGAAAAACGCGTGCATCTTACGTTCACCAACCGGCTCGTCCCCTCGCCAGCCGATGCGTCTCAGCTCGTCACCGAATTTTTTGCCTTCGGCGTCTTCGATCTCGTAAGCCCACTCTTCGGTGTGCTTACCGGCAAACACACCGGAGGCCAGCATTGCCGGGGCGTAACGGGTGCCCTCTTCGTTGGTCCAGTTGGTGGCGACGATCGGGTGTTTGGTTTTGATACCCAAGTCGTTGAGGGTGCGGATCAGTTCCAGCCCAGCCAACACGCCAAGCACGCCATCATATTTGCCGCCAGTCGGCTGCGTATCGAGGTGCGAGCCAACATAAACCGGCAGCGCATCTGGGTCGGTGCCTTCGCGGCGCGCAAACATATTGCCCATGGTATCAAGGCCCATCGAGCAGCCTGCATCTTCGCACCATTTTTGAAACAGCGCGCGCCCTTCGCCATCCTCATCGGTCAGAGTTTGGCGATTATTACCGCCGGCAATGCCGGGGCCGATTTTCGCCATATCCATCAGGCTGTCCCACAGCCGGTCGCCGTTAATCTTCAGGTTCACACCCGGTGTTGTCGCGTCTGCTGGCATGGCTTCACCTCCCCACTTGCATTATTTTCCGTGATCATACTGGCCCCGCCTCCCAACGGGTTATTCCAATTTGACCAATTGGTCAGGATCAGGCTATCACGGCATGGAGACCAGTCAAGAAAAGAGCGCATATTTCCTGTAATTTTCCGCCAGCTTGCGTTATCAGCGGCCCGCAGGCATAGTTTTTGTGCAGTAGTGATGAGAAACGCGTGACCCAAATAGCGGAAAATACCGGCAAGACCCGGATTCAAAGAGAAAAGACCAAGCAGATTCTTGAGGCGGCGCTGAATGTGTTTTCACAGTTCGGCTATCGTGGCTCGACGATTGATCAGATCGCGAAAGAAGCGGGCCTTTCAAAGCCGAATCTGCTGTATTATTTTCCATCTAAGGAAGTTATTCATTCTGAACTTTTGGCTGGATTGTTGGATACTTGGCTTGACCCGATGCGCGCCTTAAATGCGCAGGGTGAACCACTGGAAGAGATTCTCGCTTATGTGCGACGCAAACTGCAAATGAGCCGTGATTTTCCACGTGAAAGCCGTCTGTTTGCGAATGAAATCATCCAAGGTGCGCCGCGTATTTTGCCAGCTATTGAAGGTGAATTGCGTGATTTGGTTGAAGAGAAATCTGCGATCATTCAGGCTTGGATCGATGCCGGTCGCATTGCGCCAAACGACCCACAACATCTGCTGTTTTCGATCTGGTCCCTGACCCAACATTACGCAGATTTTGAGGTACAGGTGCGGGCAATCTCACCAGAAGATCAGCCTGTTTATCCGCGTGCCGAGGCCCATCTAACGACACTGTTCACGCGGATGCTTGCGCTTACATAATTCAGGAAAATTGTATCAAGAATTCGCCCCAAACGCCCAAATTCCTTTAGACGGGATTTACCCGATATTTTTGAAAACATCGGGTAACCGTTTCAGTGTATTATTCCGCCGCTGTTGCTGACGGATTATTTGGGTGCTGCGTCCAGTTGCCATAATCTGGGCTAACGGGTGTGTTTGTCCGTTCATCCATCGCACCGGGCTCCAAGGTTTCCATGGTGATGCAGCCTTCAACCGGGCAAACATTTACGCATAGATTACAGGCCACGCATTCGCTGTCATCCACGTCAAACACACGATCCTCAGACATGGTGATCGCCTGATGCGAGGTATCCTCGCAAGCAGCATAACAGCGTCCACAGGAAATACAGGCATCCTGATCAATGCGTGCTTTTGTAACGTGATTGAGGTTCAGATACTGCCAATCTGTGACATTAGGCACCGCCTTGCCAGAGAAATCATCGGTGCTGTTATAACCCTTTTCATCCATCCAAGCCGCTAGACCAGCAGTCATTTCCTCAATGATCCGAAAGCCATAGGTCATAACGGCAGTACAAACTTGTACATTGCCAGCACCCAATGCCATAAATTCAGCCGCATCGCGCCAAGTCGTCACGCCGCCAATCGCTGAAATCGGAATATCCGCCGTTTCCGCATGACGTGCGATTTCTGCAACCATATTCATCGCGATAGGTTTCACCGCAGGGCCACAATATCCGCCATGTGTGCCTTTACCATCGATCATTGGTTCGGGGGACATGGCATCAAGGTTCACCGAGGTGATAGAATTGATCGTGTTGATCAGGCTTACCGCATCGGCACCGCCACGTTTTGCAGCTTCTGCCGGGTGGATAATATTGGTGATGTTTGGTGTGAGCTTCACAATCACTGGCATGCGTGTGTTTTGCTTGCACCAACGCGTGACCATTTCGATATATTCTGGCACCTGACCAACAGCCGCACCCATGCCGCGTTCGGCCATGCCATGAGGGCAACCAAAGTTCAGTTCAATTCCATCCGCCCCAGTTTCCTCAACCACTGGAAGGATGGCTTTCCATGCCTCTTCTTCGCAAGGTACCATCAGGGAAACCACCATCGCGCGATCAGGGTAATCCTGTTTTACCGATTTGATTTCACGCAGGTTTTGTTGCAGCGGACGGTCGGTAATCAGCTCAATATTATTGAGGCCCAGCAACCGCCGATCGGCCCCAAAGATCGCACCGTAACGCGGACCATTGACGTTGACCACGGGAGGGCCTTCAGACCCCAAGGTCTTCCAGACAACTCCACCCCAGCCTGCTTCGAAAGCGCGGCGAACATTGTATTCTTTATCCGTCGGCGGGGCCGAAGCCAGCCAAAACGGATTGGTGGATTTAATACCGGCAAAATTTGATCTCAGATCAGCCATATCGTTTTCCTCCCTCAGCCCATCAGGCTTTTGTTAATGTTTTCAGCGGCATCACGCCCTTCAGCGACCGCGGTCACCGTCAGATCGTCACCGCCTGTGGCACAGTCACCGCCAGCCCAAATACCTTTGATACTTGTCTGACCGGCCTCGCCAACTGCGATTTTGCGGCCGTCCAATGTCAGCCCTTCCGGCGTTGCGCCAAGGGTTTGACCAATGGCTTTGAAGATCTGATCGGCGGGCAATTCGAAAACCTCGCCCGTGCCTTTCAACCCAGAGCCATCATCCGCCGTGTATTCCAGCTCAATGCCTTCACATTTGCCATTTCCAAACACGCGACGGGGCTGCGCATTTTCAAGGATACGCACCCCAGCAGAGGCCGCCAGATCTTGTTCAAAACCAGAAGCCCCCATTTGTGCGCGGGTGCGGCGATAAGCGATGGTCACGTTTTCCGCGCCCAGCAGTTTGGATTGCACGGCGGCATCAACAGCAGTCATACCGCCCCCGATCACTACAACATTGCGACCAACAGGCATGTCTGACATGTCGTTGGCTTGGCGAAGATCCGCGATGAAATCGACGGCATCACGCACGCCTTCTTTGTCTTCGCCATCAGCCCGTAGCGCGTTTACACCGGACAAGCCTATGGACAGGAATACCGCATCAAAGTCATTTTGCAGCGAAGCCAGATCCATATTATCACCCAAACGTTTGCCATTTGTAAGGGTAATTCCACCGATGGCTAACAGCCAATTGACCTCACGCGCAGCGAAATCATTGGTGGATTTATAAGCGGCGATACCGAATTCATTCAGGCCACCAGCTTTGTCACGCCCGTCAAACATCTCAACATCGTGACCATGCATTGCAAGTCGGTGCGCGCAGGAAAGCCCCGCAGGCCCGGCACCAACCACAGCGATTTTTTTGCCTGTAGAGGCCGCACGCGTAAAGGGTTGATCCGCGTGGGACATCAAAGTGTCAGTGGCGTAGCGTTGCAAACGGCCAATCTCAACCGGTTTGCCTTCCGCTGTTTCCCGCACGCAAACTTCTTCACAGAGGGTCTCAGTCGGGCAAACGCGCGCACACATGCCGCCCAAAATATTCTGGCTTAGAATAGTTTTTGCGGCCTCATCCGGCACGCCCGCTTGGATTTGGCGAATAAACATTGGAATGTCGATATCCGTCGGACAGGCCGTGGTGCAGGGCGCATCATAACAGAAATAACATCTGTCGGCAGCGACCGCGGCCTCATGCGGGGCATAGCCCGGATGAAGGTCAGAAAAGTTATCGTCGTATGCGCCTTTTTCAAGCCGCGCCGGGGCTATGCCCGGAGTCATCTGGCTGTTTGGCATCGTGGCCTCCCCGCTGGATTGAAGTTCATATCTTAGTAAAATCGTGCCACAGGTTCAATTTTTTATCAATTGGTAAAATTTATAAATTCCGCCGCAACGCAGCATTTAGGCGAAACACCAATGAAATCCGCATTTTGGCACCATTGAGGTAAAATTCCCCTGCTTCCCTATGGGAAAGCAGGGTTTGCAGCCCGCTATATGTCGCGTATAAGTGGCGCAGAGTAAGGGCTTCGCAGCAGACGGGCCAAAGAGGAATAACCGGGGACACCGATGACACAAGATAAGCATAAAACTGACGTTGAATTCATCCGCGCATTGGCAGAATTATTGGAACAAAACGATCTGAATGAACTTCAGGTTAAGCGTCAATATGGCGATCACGATAGCCTGAATGTCCGCGTAAGCCGCGGCACCCAACAGGTTGTTGCACAATATGCCGCCCCCGCCGCGCCACTGGCTGCTGCCCCTGCTGCTCCCGCAGCCGCTGCGCCTGCCGCGGAAGCCGATCCGGCAAGCCTGCCGGGCGCTGTAACCTCCCCCATGGTTGGCACTGCTTACCTTTCTGCAGAACCTGGTGCGGCACCATTCGTATCCGTTGGCCAACAGGTTTCTGAGGGCGATACATTGATGATCGTCGAAGCGATGAAAACCATGAACCACATTCCAGCCCCCCACTCCGGCACCGTGAAACGCATTTTGGTCACTGACGGCGATGCGGTTGAATTCGGCGCGCCGTTGATGGTTGTCGAATAAGGCGGACCGGGTATGTTTAAAAAAATCCTGATCGCAAACCGAGGCGAAATCGCCCTGCGCGTGATCCGAGCAGCCCGCGAAATGGGCGTTGCAACTGTCGCCGTGCATTCCACCGCTGATTCCGACGCGATGCATGTGCGCATGGCTGATGAAGCGATCTGCATCGGTCCGCCCCCCGGCACCGATAGCTACCTTTCCGTGTCATCCCTGATTGCAGCCTGCGAAGTCACTGGCGCTGAAGCGATCCACCCGGGTTATGGCTTTCTATCTGAAAACGCTGATTTTGTGCAGGCGCTGGAAGATCACGACATCGCATTTATCGGCCCGACTGCGGCACATATCCGCATGATGGGCGACAAAATCACCGCCAAAGAAACCATGAAAGAACTTGGCGTACCTTGTGTTCCCGGTTCTGAAGGTGGCGTGCCTGACTATGAAACCGCAAAGAAAATTGCGGATGAAATGGGCTATCCGGTGATCATCAAAGCAACCGCCGGTGGCGGTGGTCGTGGGATGAAGCTTGCGAAAACAGCGGATGATCTGGAAGTCGCGTTCCGTACTGCGCGTTCTGAAGGCAAATCTGTTTTCGGCAATGATGAAGTTTACCTCGAGAAATACCTGACCACACCAAGTCATATTGAGGTGCAGGTTTTTGGCGACGGTAAAGGTTATGCGGTGCATTTGGGTGAACGTGATTGTTCCCTTCAACGTCGCCACCAGAAGGTATTTGAGGAGGCCCCTGGCCCCAATATTACCCCTGAGCTGCGCAAGCAAATTGGCGAAACCTGTGCAAAAGCTGTGGCCGGTATTAACTACATCGGTGCGGGTACCATCGAGTTTCTCTATGAAAACGGCGAGTTCTATTTCATCGAAATGAACACCCGTTTGCAGGTGGAACACCCCGTCACGGAAAGCATCTACCGTCAAGATTTGGTGCGTGAACAGCTGTTGGTTGCCGCAGGTGAACCGATGTCATTCACGCAGGAAGATCTGATCTTGGATGGCCATTCCATTGAAGTACGGATCAATGCTGAAAAGCTGCCAAACTTCTCTCCCTGCCCCGGGAAAGTCACCGCGTATCACGCACCTGGTGGTCTGGGCGTACGGATGGATTCAGCGCTTTATACAGGGTATTCAATCCCACCATATTACGACAGCCTGATCGGCAAACTGATCGTGCATGGTCGTGATCGACCAGAAGCCTTGGCGCGCCTAAAGCGTGCCTTGGGCGAACTGATCATCGATGGCGTTGACACCACAATCCCACTGTTCCACGCACTGCTGGAAGAACCAGATGTGCTATCAGGCGACTACAACATTCACTGGCTTGAAAAATGGCTAGAAGAAAATCTGGGCTAAGGCCTTAATGGCCCGCCCCGCACTGGAGCGGGCCTAAATGTCGGAAGAAATCACCGCGCATATTTTGCTGAATGCTTATGCAAATGGCGTTTTTCCGATGTCTGAAAGCAAGGATGATCCAGAACTTTTCTGGGTCGATCCCCGCCTTCGCGGTGTGATCCCATTAAATGATTTCCACATCTCAAAAAGCCTCGCCAAGCACATCCGCAAAGGCGGTTTTGAAGTGCGCCTAAACACAAATTTCGAAGCCATTTTAAATGGCTGCGCAGATCGTGAAGAAACATGGATCAACGATGTCATCCACGCACTTTACATCGAATTACACCATGCGGGATTCGCGCATTCCATCGAAGTCTACGCAGAAGGGCAACTGATAGGCGGGGCATATGGCGTGACCTTGGGCGGGGCATTCTTCGGAGAAAGCATGTTTTCGCGTCGCGAGAACGCCTCGAAAGTTGCGCTCGCCTATTTGGTGGCACACTTGAAACGTTGTGGCTTTACCTTGCTGGATACGCAGTTCATCACGGATCACCTCGTCAGCCTTGGCGCGGTAGAGATTGAGCGCGCAGAATATCACACGCAGCTACAAGCCGCCCTAGACATCGATGCCGACTTCCTAGCTTATTCCGATGCGCCGGACGCATCTTCGGTTCTGCAGCGCAGCACCCAAACGTCATAACGCGGGTGATCCAGCGCATTTAAAGCCGGAGATGATGCCACCATCCAACCCGCAAACAGGGTTTCACCATCGCGCGAATCACGAATATCAAGGTAGGCCCAAGCGTCACCCGAAGGGTTTCCCGTTGGGAACCGGCATTCTTCCAAGGTCACTTTCAAGTGGCCAAATTCCGCATTTTCGCCGTTGTTCAGCTCAATATCCGTCAGGTTACCGTTAACCTTATCCAGCCCTCGTAGAACGCCGCCTTGGCCAAGCGTCGCCTCTTGGGACACCGCAGAGGTAGCAATGAAGAAACACAGGATAGTGGCCAGCAGGTTTTTCATTGGGCTTTGTCTCCGGCCACGAATTTAACAAGCAGGGTAATCAAGCTGACAGCCCCCTGTGTATCTTCGATCTCGCCGCCGGATTCTAGATTGAAGGGCGAACCGCCGGGTACCAATTCAACGAAATTACCGCCCAACAGGCCTTCGGATGAAATCAAGATCGAGGTATCCTCGGACAACTCAACGTCATCAAGTACCGAAATACTTACATCCGCGCGGTAGGTTTCTGCATTCAGATCCATGCCAGTAACGGTACCGACTTTTACGCCCGCAAGGCGCACATCGGTACCGACACTGATTCCCTCAGCCGAACGGAAGCTAGCCTTAAGGTCGTAGCTATTAGCCGATCCCGTAGACAGGCCTGCGATCTGCCCCATATAGAACAAAAAAACGGCAGCTGCTGCCAAGACTATAGTCCCGGCCAGTATTTCGGTTTTGTTTTCAGACATTACAGTCAGCCTTATTCGGGAGACCAAGCTTCGTAATCACTGCGATCCGCAGGGCGCGCTTGGCGAATAGAGCCAGAAGGCGCATAGGCCATCGCGGTGCCTGTCAGGTTTTCATGGTGCTCTTTTTCCCATGATTTATGAGCCAAAGGCTTGTCTTCTGGCGTTTCATTCCAAGTGAAATGCAGCCAGCCGTGCCAATCAGGGGATACTTTTGTTGCTTCGGGCTCGCCCGCGAACATCACCCAGCGACGTTTGTCGTCTTGGGTGCGATAGTAAACATTGCCCAGCTCATCCGCGCCAACACGGACGCCTTTGCGCCATGTGAAAAGCTGAAAGCCGATGGTCTGACCACGCCACCATGTAAGAAGCGAAAGAATAAAGCGCATAATGCCCTCCGGAATGTGTTCTACTTGATATGGACCAAGCTGCTGCTGAGGTCCAGTGTCTTTGCAATTTCTGAGCGTATTGGCGGTATTACGGCAACCGCGCGGTCACTTCGATTTCAATCTTCATTTTTGGATCTATCAACCCGGCCACATACATGGTCGCCGCAGGCTTCGCATTCACAAATGCCGCACGTAGAATCGGCCAGCAGGGTTCAAAATCCGACGCATCAGGCAAGATATAGTGCACCCGCACCACGTGATTGAGGCTGCTCCCTGCCTCCTCAAGTGCGCGGCCGATGTTGTTCATCGTATTCTGGCACTGAGTTTCCACGTCATTTGGCAGGGTCATGGTCGTGTAATCCATGCCAGTGGTACCCGAAACGAAAACCCAACCATCAGAAATCACCGCGCGAGAATAACCAATGACGGCCTCAAAAGTAGAACCCGAGGAAATATGGGTGACTTTAGTTTGCGTGGTCATAACAGCCTTCAATTGCAAAGCCCCGCGACACTTTCGTGAGCGGGGCTGATTATTTTTGATTCGGGCAGATCAACCGGCGCTGACTGGTTTTTCCTGAGGAGTTTTAGGCTCCCCATGTACCAGAAGAGGTGCGGCATCAGACGTCACCGCCTCTTCATTAACGACAACCTCGTCAACGCTGTCGAGACCGGGCAAGTCAAACATCGTATCCAACAAGATATCTTCCATGATGGAACGCAGGCCACGCGCACCGGTTTTGCGTTCAATCGCACGCGCGGCAATGGCAACCAAGGCCTCGTCAGTGAACTTCAGCTCCGCTTCTTCAATCTCAAACAGACGTTGGTATTGTTTGACCAAAGCATTTTTCGGCTTGGTCAGAATGGTGACCAAAGCATCTGCATCAAGGTCTTCAAGTGTCGCAATTACGGGCAAACGTCCCACAAATTCGGGGATTAGGCCAAATTTCAGAAGATCTTCTGGTTCCAGATCCATGAAGTGTTCGCCGACGGATTTCTCATTTTCTTCACGCACATCTGCGCCGAAGCCCATGGCAGAACCTTTGCCACGTTGTGCAATAATCTTATCAAGGCCGGCAAATGCGCCACCACAGATAAACAGAATATTCGTGGTATCCACTTGCAGGAATTCCTGCTGCGGATGCTTACGCCCACCCTGTGGCGGCACGGAAGCAACGGTGCCTTCCATGATCTTCAACAATGCCTGCTGAACGCCTTCACCAGACACATCGCGGGTGATCGACGGGTTGTCAGATTTACGAGTAATTTTGTCGATTTCATCAATATAAACGATGCCGCGTTGTGCGCGTTCCACGTTATATTCAGAGGCCTGCAGCAGCTTCAAAATAATGTTTTCAACGTCTTCACCAACATAGCCGGCCTCTGTCAGAGAGGTCGCGTCAGCCATGGTAAAAGGCACATCAAGGATGCGTGCAAGTGTTTGTGCCAGAAGGGTTTTACCGCAACCGGTTGGCCCAATCAGCATGATATTAGATTTCGCCAATTCGATATCCGAGCCATTTTTGCTGGCGTGGTTTAGGCGTTTGTAGTGGTTGTGTACCGCGACAGAAAGCACGCGTTTTGCATGGGCCTGACCGATGACATAATCGTCCAGAACATCACAAATCTCTTTCGGCGTTGGTACGCCTTCAGAAGATTTCAGTCCGGCCGTTTTGGTTTCCTCACGGATAATATCCATGCAAAGTTCGACACATTCGTCGCAAATAAAAACCGTTGGTCCCGCGATCAACTTGCGCACTTCATGCTGGCTTTTGCCGCAGAACGAACAATAGAGAGTGTTTTTGCTGTCGTTACCTGAAGTATTCGCCATTTTAATCCTCTGAGACCCTTGCCTCGTTGCGACCCTTATGAGCCCCGGATGAACATTTGCGCAGTGCCGGAGCGCCCTTCCCCTAAGTTTAGGGCACCCCTTTACCTTCTACAATCGCAAAATCGCCTCAAACAAGGTGATCTCGCGAAGAGGATTAATCTTCCGATTTATCGCGGTTTTCCACGATTTCATCGACCAGACCCCAGTCTTTTGCATCTTCAGCTGACATAAAGTTGTCCCGTTCAAGCGCTTCGACCACGGCCTTCATCTTCTGGCCAGTGTGTTTTACATAGATCGCATTGAGACGATCTTTCAGTTTCTGCGTTTCCTGAGCGTGAATCATAATGTCGGTCGCCTGCCCCTGATATCCACCAGATGGCTGGTGCACCATCACACGGGAATTCGGCAGGGTGTAACGCATGCCCGGCGCGCCGGCAGCCAACAACAGGGAGCCCATAGAGGCCGCTTGACCAACGCAAAGCGTGGACACCTTGGGTTTGATATACTGCATCGTGTCATAAATCGACAAACCAGAGGTCACAACACCGCCGGGGCTATTGATATACATGGAGATTTCTTTGGTGGGGTTTTCTGCTTCAAGATGCAGCAATTGCGCTACAATCAGGCTGGACATGCCATCATGCACCGGCCCAGTGAGGAAAATAATCCGCTCCTTCAACAGGCGAGAGAAAATATCATAAGCGCGTTCGCCACGGGCAGTCTGTTCGACAACCATAGGGACGAGGGTATTCATATAGAATTCATGTGGATCGTTCATCTGTACCTGCCTGCTTCTGTCACTTGATCGATAAAGCCAATATCTTAATAGAGTCTTAGTATTGACCTGACCTGGCCGCAAGAGGCCGTATTTCCCAACCCAGTCTCTCCCCGCGCATTTGTAAGGTTATACCCCGGGAAAAAACAGTGTTTTCATATCAGTGGTGGGTTTCACCCGAGGGAGGAACATTTGCCATTTCATTTTGTGTTGCCGTCCCCAGATGCTCCGACCAAACAGTGGATTGTGCACGCCCCTTATGTTTTGAGGCGTAAAGCGCAACATCGGCATCCGCGAGCATTCGTTCCGCATCGGGCGATTTGTAAAAATCTGAAACAGTTGTACCGACCGACCCGGAAATCCGGCAGACGCTCTCCTCAAAACCAATGGGAACCTCAAGCTTGGCAATAATGCGACGCGCGATGTCGCTCAGGCGTTCCGTATTAGTCAACTTCGGGAAGATCAGTACAAATTCGTCGCCCCCGGCCCGCGCAACAGTATCGCCTTCGCGGGTTTCGTCGCGCAATATATTCGCTACATGCGTCAGTACAAAGTCACCTGCCGCATGACCCAACCTATCATTCACTTCTTTAAAGTAATCGAGGTCAATATGCATCAACCCAAACCGTTCCTTGCGCTCCATCATCTCTGACAAGCGCAAATCCATAGCGCGGCGGTTTCCAAGCCCTGTCAGCATGTCTGTCGTGGCTTGCTCCTCTGCGGCAACCCGTGCGCCATCAAGACGTACATTAAGCTGGTGCAATTCATCCAGAACCGCAGTTTTTGCCTCAACCAAATAAAGCATTTCAACAGCAAGATTAGTCGCCTCAAAATCTGCACTTGTGAGGTTGTAATGATGCACAGCGTCACTCACGGAAATCCCAAATGACATGTTAAAGGCGAGCTGTTTGCCACGACCACAGGGGACGACCACGGCCTTAAAGCGGCCAGCCGGATCGTTGCGAAAGTTCAAGTGCAGAACGGTTCCAGCCCCTTTTCGTAAAGCACCAATATCAGTGATTCCCCCAGGCTTGCGGATTTCAAAGATCTCAAGAAAGCGCCGCCCAACCAAAGGTTTTCCGTTGAAAACCTTCTGCAACGTCGGCCCAACATGCGAAAAATGACCCGTTTCATTGATCAGCGCATTCATCGGCATCAAAAGGTCAAGTGCCTCAGCACCAAGGATTCCTGCCGTATTTTCCACCTCGGTATTTTCAACTTTAGCCATGTGCAACCTCCCCTTCATTGCCAAGCATAAATGATCTTCCCTCAGCAAAATCAGCTTCAACCACTTCAATTGAAATCAATTCCCCCGCGTCACACGCCCCCTGGTGGTCCAAGAAAACAAGCGCACCGTAGTCATCGGCCATCCCGCGCAACAACCCCATCACAACATAACCAAAGTCCGGATGCATCCATGTGCAGGTCAAGCTGAATTGACCGGCCGCATGCTCCCGCAAACTAAGTTGAGGAATATGTAAATCCGGCACAGCGAGGCGCACCCGATCATGCAATTCATCGAGAGAGTGCAAAAAATCAGCAAAAGTTACACCGCAAAAACGCAAGAGCCGCCGCACCGCGCCGACTTTTTCATGGCTAACCAGATAGGTGCCAATGTCTTCCATCACTTCTTGGCGAGAACGATTGAGAACCGCCGCGAGCGAATCTAAAAATTCATATGTAATTTCATCTTCATAACTCAGCATTGCCTCGAAACCATTGTGGTCAGTTTCGGCGCGCTCAACCACCTGATCCCACACCTGCTCACCATAGGTGTCGCGGGTAAAACACTGAATCGATCTGTTAATCAGCCCATGCATAGAAAACCCCTTTTCCTCGTATGCAAATTGGCAGTTATACGTTAATAATCAGCTTAATTATCAGGGGTATATAAAGGTTGAACTATCTTCTGAGGCATCCCTTGAAATGTAAAAGAGCCGCAAAACTGCGGCTCTCTCTGTAAAGTATATGGCAGATTAGAAATCTGTTGGTGCGCCACCTTCTGATTTACGGCGTTCAACAAATTCACGTAACTCTTCCGCATTGGAAGCATCCATCGCGGGGGCTTCGAATTCTTCCAGTATCCGCTTATAGGTCCGGTGTGCGCGTTCCGCCGTCCAGACCCCGCCTGTGGCCTCCCAGGCTTCATAATTGCGCCAATCAGACACGAAGGGCTGGTAGAACGCCGTTTCATAGCGTTCCTGAGTGTGCTCGATACCAAAGAAATGTCCGCCAGATCCGACTTCCTTGATCGCATCAAAGGCCAAATCGCCTTCAGATACCCCTGTGATCGAAGGTTCCATATAACGCTGAATCATCTGGATCACTTCGCAATCCATGACGAATTTCTCAGGGCTGGCGATCAGCCCGCCTTCAAGCCACCCTGCCGCGTGATAGACAACGTTGGTGCCAGACTGCACCGCAGACCACAGCGCGTTGGAGGTTTCCCACATCGCCTGACCATCAGGAACATTCGCCGCACAAGAACCAGAGGCACGCATTGGCAGTTTATAGAAACGCGCCATCTGGCCGGTCATCTGGGTTGCCCGCATGTATTCAGGTGTACCAAAGGCTGGTGCGCCAGATTTCATATCAACGTTAGATGTGAATGTACCGATCACGCAGGGCGTGCCGGGGCGTACATATTGGAACAGTACAATCGCTGCCAAGGCTTCGGCAATGGATTGCGCCACAGCACCCGCCATGGTCACAGGGGCCATAGCACCAGCCAGCGTAAACGGTGTCACAAAGATCGCCTGACCACGACGCGCAAGACGCAGACATCCGTCAATCATCGGCTCATCATGTTTAAGCGGCGAGGTGGAGTTGATGTTGGTATACATATGCGGTTTGGATTCGAATTCCTCATCCGTCATGCCACCGGCGATGCGCACCATCTCCATCACATCTTCAACACGTTCCTTGCCAAGACAATAAGCATGCACAGCCTTATCGGTCAGCATCAGCTTATCGTGCACCACATCAAGGTGCCGAACTGACGCGTGAATATCGACAGGTTCCACAGGATAGCCGCCTGCAAAGTGAATACAGTTGAAATACTGCGTCAACTTCAGCAGGTTAGCACATTGCTCGCGGGTGCCTGGCGTTTTTCGGCCCTGCTCAATGTCGTAGTAGTTGGGCGGCGAAGACACGTTGCCAAACAACATCGTCTTGCCCCCGATGTGGATTTTACGATCCGGATTGCGCGGCGTAATGTGGAAATCTGCTGGCGCTTGAGCAAGCATTTCCATGACCCATTCGCGGTCCATTTTGACGTTCTCGCCGTCAACCTTACAGCCCGCTTCCTTAAAGATCTCAATGGCTTCCTTATTCAGAAATTCAATGCCAATCTCTTCTAGGATACGCATGGCAGTGTTGTGGATCGCCTCAACACCATCTTGATCAAGTGGCTCTGTGGGGCGATCAATATTCTGCGGCATGCGCCACGGCATTTGATCAATTGCTGCGCCGTCACGCCTTGTGTTGCCCGCGCGGCCACCGGACCGTTTTTTACGCTTGGGATCTGCCATGTTGCTCTCCGTCTGTAACTGTTGAACACAGAAAACCCGGTGGCACAGGGTAAAGCCCCGCCAGTTGCGACGCTAAATGTCGTTTTTTGCTAGCCAAGCGTCATGCTTCGGCCAACCAAGCCGGAATATGGCTAATATCCGGCAGAACCACATCCGCAAGCTGGGCGAGTTCTTCGGTTTGCGCCACGCCCGTCAGCACCGCAATCGTCACCATTCCGGCAGCACGCCCTGCTTTCAAATCATGAAGGCTATCGCCAACCATGGCTACTTTGGCAGGGTCCACGGCAACCTTCTGTGCAAAGGCCAACAGACCATCAGGGGCTGGTTTCGGGATGTGACCACTGTCGGACCCCAGCACCATATCAAAGGCATCCGCGACCCCCGCATGGCCAAGGTTGGCTTCGGTCGGCGCAAGCGTGTCATTGGTGCAAACCCCCAGCGCCAACCCCATGTCGCGGAAACGTTGCAGCAGCGCGGGCAGTGGCGTGATCTGCACAGGGATCACCTCGGCCGCGACCTGATTGAGCGTGTCATACACAGCGTCTTCATCGAAATCTGGACGCAAGAGCATAGCTGAGGCCACGATTTCGCGCGGGGTTCCAGCGATGATCACTGAATCTGGCGCAAATTTACCTGTTATCGCATCGACCCCAAGGTGACGGCCCAGCGCTTGGGCCTCTTGCGCTGTGTCAGTCACTTGCGCCAAGGCCTTCACCGCCCATTGGCCCCAGGTGCCTTCAAAATCAAAAAGCGTTCCGTCTTTGTCGAAAAGGAGTGCCTGAATATCGCGTGCCATTTTGCCTCTCTTGCGCCCCAAGGGCGGCTTAGATGTTTCGTTCTGTTTAGGCAGAGGGTTGCCCCAAAGCCAGAATTTTCTTGACGTGACGCAAACAAATTGACATTGTCAACTACTATGACTGATGCATATGACCTTCATGCCGCCCTTGGCTATCAGATGTCCGTTACCGCGCGCCTATTGGAACGTGGTTTTGAAACACGCCTGAAAGAGATCGGGTTGACCCGTATCACTTGGTGTATTCTTCTGGCTGCAGGGCCACAGAACCTATCGCAACCCTCTGATATCGCGAACTTCGTCGGCATTGATCGCACGGCAACTTCGCGTGCACTGCGCCAAATGGAAACTGCTGGCCTGATTGCGCGTGCGGGGGGTAATAAAGATCGCCGCACGACACAGGTAAAGTTGACAGCGACCGCCGAAGGCAAGCTGCAACAAGCAAGCATACATGCGCAGGAAAACGCCAAGCATTTCGATGACAAACTGACCCCGGATGAGAGCGCAACCCTACGAGCGCTTTTAACAAAATTACGGACCGACGAGGACACCTCGCTCTCACGTCTATGATCCTTCACACATTCTAACGCCAGCCGGAGAACACGTTCTATGGGCAAGCTCTTTTCGTACAAAAACCGCCCCTTCTATCAGGGTGCATATCCGCTGGAAAAACTGGCCCGTATTGATGCGGTCCTTGGTGCAGATCAATTACCTGCACAAGCCGGCCTATCCTATCGCCGCCCGGAAGATCCCCTGTCGATTGTCAACGCAATGCAGGACTATCAGGCGATGTTGGATGCAACCCGCGAAGGGCTGATCAAGAAAGAGATCGCCGAGATTCCCGCCGATCCACAGGAACGCGCCAACCACATGAAATCATTTGCGTATTTCTGTGACACAGCCATGGCTGGCGTCTGTGAAATCCCGCAAGAGGCCTGGCTCGAAACGCCCATTTCGAATCCTGATGTTGATCGTCTCTCCCACAAGCTCGAGACCATGCAGGTCAAAACTTTTGCCGCAGGTGTCGACGTGATCATGGCCGGTTTGCGTGAATCTTTGCGCACGCCAAATCCCGACTGCCGCCACCACACCCACGCCTTGGTTTTTATCTATGACCACCAACGTGATCCGGGCAATGATGAGCTGGGCAACGACTGGATAAAAGACGCCCATGAACAACGCGCTTGTCTGCGGGGAATGGAAACTGCCGTGACGCTGGCCAGCTATATTCGTTCGCTTGGTCATGATGCCCGCGCCCATTCTGTGGCCGCGACCGATGTACATCTAAACCATCTTGCACTGCAATCGGGTCTTGCGGCGATGGAGAATGGTGTCTTGACCAACCCATTTGTTGGTAAAGGTTTCACGGTCTCCGTTGTCACCACCACGCTAAATATGACCCCAGATCAACCGATTGCGCCGGGACAAAGCGGCGGCATGGCTTGGTCACAGGGGTTCGGTAAACAAGCAAAATCCGCCCGCAATCGTGACCCTTACGCAAGCCGTGAATTCCGTGATGGCCCACATCCGTTTGAAACTTTGAGCCGCGTAGATACTCCCACAACCTATATTGATGCCGCCAATGTCGCCCGTGTTCCCAAACGTGCCAATATGTTTGCGCGCGGGTTGTTTGGTGACATGGGGAAGCATGTGCAGGACGCCGGAAAAAATGGCAATTACGTGCGCAAATCTGCCTCCGCCTTTGCCTTCCGTCCCTCCCTTGGGGCTTTCATCTTGTTGCAGGATGGCGCGGCACAAGAGGTGCACCCTTCCACTCTCAACCCCGATACTAACGCCGCCAATATCAAGGCGGCCCTGTATTGGTTAGGCGTTGATGCCTGTGGGCTCTCGGCCTGTCCAGACTTCGCGTATTACAGCCACGATGCAGCCGGTGAAGTCATTACGCCCTATCATGAAAACGCTATTTCTATGATCATCGACCAGGGCCACGAAACCATGGAAGGCGCCTCCGGTGACGATTGGATCGGTTGCGCTCAATCCATGCGTGCCTATCTGCGGTTTTCACTGCTGGGCGGGGTTCTGGCGCAGCATATCCGGCGCCTTGGTTATACGGCACGCGTGCATTCAGTGATGGATGACGAAGTGTTGCATCCGCCACTTTTGCTATTAGCGGGTCTGGGCGAGGTTTCCCGCATTGGTGAGGTCATCCTCAACCCATTCCTTGGACCACGTCTGAAATCCGGCATTGTCACCACCAATATGCCAATGACCCACGACAAACCGATTGATTTCGGTCTGCAAAAGTTTTGCGAGGCCTGTAATAAATGTGCCCGCGAATGCCCTTCTGGCGCGATCACTGCAGGGCCAAAGCTGATGTTCAACGGCTATGAAATTTGGAAATCCGACAGCCAGAAATGTACGACTTATCGCGTCACCAATAAAAGCGGTGCGATGTGTGGGCGGTGCATGAAAACCTGCCCTTGGAATCTTGAAGGACTGTTCAAGGAAGAGCCCTTTCGCAAGCTCGCAATGGCCGCACCCGGGTCTGCAAAACTATTGGCAAAGCTCGATGATTTCGTTGGCAATGGTGAAATCGTGCCCGGCAAGAAATGGTGGTGGGACCTTGAGATGGTCGATGATGGGGCCTACCGCGCCCCCGCGGCCCCTGTGAATACGCGTGGTTTGCAAAAGACGCTTGATCTGAAATATGAAGAACAGACCTTGGCCGTATATCCCGCCCCCCTCGCTCCGCCACCTTGGGGCTGGCCTTTTCCAATGGATCGCGAGGCCGGGATCACAGCTTATGAAAACATGATTTCTGCTGAGGAGCATAAATCCCGGCGAGCGCAGGGTCAGCCCCCTGAACACATCTATACGGCGGATAAAATGGATGCACCGGTGATCCAAGTCGTGCTGTCGAAAGTCGACAAAATGACTGCGGGCGTGACAAAATATGAATTCTCGATGCCTGACGGATCCGATTTACCCGAAGTTACCGCTGGCGCACATATTGATGTGGTGGTCGCACCCGAATTCTTCCGCCAATATTCGCTGTCAGGTGATCCAGCAGATCGCAAAAAATACCAGATTGCTGTGCTGCGTGAAGATGAAGGCCGGGGCGGATCAAAACTTATGCACCGGATCTTTGAGCAAGGGCGCAAGGTCTTTATCTCCAAGCCGATCAACCATTTCCCGCTTGCGGAAGACGCCAGCTTTACCTTCCTGATGGGCGGAGGTATTGGCGTCACCCCCATGATCGCAATGGCGCATCGCCTGCATGCCTTAGGGCGTGATTTTGCTCTGCATTACAGTTGCTCCAAACGTGAAAATGCGGGCTTCCTAGCGGATCTCCCCAACATGCCTTGGGCCGATCGCGTGCATCTGCATTTCTCCGATGAGGGCACCCGTGCCGATCTGAACGCAGTACTGCAATATCGTGACACCATGCATGTCTATACTTGTGGGCCAGAAGTTTACATGGGGGCGGTAATGGATGCGGCACAGGCCGGTGGATTTCCCGAAGAGGCCCGTCATTTGGAATATTTCGCCGTGCCCGAGGCCCCGGAATATGAAAACCACGACTTCACCCTGAAACTGACGAAATCCGGCAAGGTGATTGAGGTGAAAGCAGATGAGGCCCCCACCGACGCGATCCGTGCTGCGGGCGTTCATATAGATGTGAAATGTTCCGACGGGCTATGTGGGGTTTGTAAATGCGGAGTGATCGCAGGTGAGGTCGAACATCGTGATTTTGTACTCTCTAATAAGGACCGCGAAACGTCCGTTATATTGTGTCAGTCACGGGCTGCAAAACCCGGTGGCGTGCTCGAAGTGAACCTATAACGGGGAGAATCACCCGAAAAATTGGTTACCCATATCTGGTGAATTGATCACGTCCAGTTAACCACTTCACCGCCCGGCAGTGACATCCGGGCCTGCATCAGGGCGTCATAGGGTGCCCCGATTGCATCACAGACCTGTTTAATCCAAACGTCATCCATCAATAGAAAATCCAGAACGGACCCTAAAAACTCAGGGTTTCCAGCCTGTTGGCGCATATCATCTTCTGATGCACCTGATGATCCAAGGAAGGTCGGCAACAGATCTTCGCTAGTCACGATCCAAGCCAAAGCCTGCAAACCAATCGTCTCGGCTGATTCCCGCGTCATCGTCATTTTGTTAACCCTTGTGAAAGTATTTTTTAAGTATTCTGGCTGACAACATATGAACAGTTAATTCTAACCCCACGAGAGGAAAACATGGCAGGACGCATCCTCATAGTTGATGACGTCGCGACCAACCGCATTATGCTGAAGGTCCGGCTCACAGGTGCTTGCTATGAAGTCCTTCAGGCTGACAACGGCGAAGATGCGCTGACTCTCGCTCGGTTAGAATGCCCCGACCTCATTCTACTTAATCACGACCTGCCCGATATGACCGGTATCGAAGTTTGTGAAATCTTGCGAAAAGATCCGATGACACGCACCATCCCGGTGGTAATGACCATCGCCCAACAGGATACTGAAGCTCGCATTTCAGCGTTACGGGCGGGTGCAGAAGATTATCTAACAAAACCCTTTGATGAGATGACCTTACTTGCCCGCGTGCGCAGCATGTTGCGCGCGCAAGAAACCGAAAAAGAACTTCGCCTACGCGATGATACGTCGCGCGAGCCGGGCTTTGCCGAGACATCACCTAAGTTTCTAAACCCTGCGAACATCGCATTGATCGGGAATGGTCGGGAATCAATTGCATGGAAATCGGCGCTTGGCATGCTCGGATGCCGTCACCACATCAGAGTGATCGCCCCTGAAGACACCCTAGCTTGGCCCGCCCCCGGATCCGATGCCGAGAAAGAAGCGTCGGGAACATCCGCACAAACCCCTGATGTTTTTGTTGTTTCCGGTGATCTTGCAATCCAAGACGAAGGTTTGCGCATGTTGTCAGAACTGCGTTCGCGTCCGGCAACTCGGCACGCGGGGGTCATCATGGCCTTGCGCCAAGATGCGCCGCAGCAAGCGGTTATCGCTCTAGACCTAGGGGTCAACGACCTGATGACAGGTAAGTTCGACGCCGAAGAACTGAAAGTCCGAATTGATGCTTTGGTCGCTCGGAAACGACGGTCTGACCAGTTGCGCAACTCGGTGCAGGATCGTCTGCGCCTCGCGATGCAGGACCCTTTAACAGGGCTTTATAACCGCCGATATGCCTTCACCCACCTAGCGCGAATTAGCAGCCATGCCCGTACATCCGGCCGTCCTTTTGCCGTAATGATGCTGGATATTGACCGATTCAAACAGGTGAATGACACTTGGGGGCATCAGATTGGTGACCAAGTACTGTGCGGCGTGGCCAAACGCCTGCAAGAAAACATACGCGATGTGGATCTTGTCGCCCGCATCGGCGGCGAGGAGTTCTTAGTTGCGATTCCTGACACCAACATTGACCACGCACGCCAAACCGCTGAACGGTTACGCAGCTTGATCGAAGAAGTCCCTATTGTGATCGCTCCGGACAGGCCCCCGATCAGTGTTACGATGTCGATTGGCGTGTCTATGGGCTGTGTGAGCGAAAACGGTCTGCATCAGCCCGAAGGTCTGTTACGGCTTGCCGATCAGGCGTTGTACGCATCCAAAAATCAGGGGCGCAACACCGTCAGTTTCAGCCTAAGCGCTGCCTGAAGTTCGGTCAACGCAACTGGCGGCGACGTAGGCTCAAACGTTGGACCTCTTGCGCATATGTTACGCGCTCGGCCTCAGACATATCCGCAATCACAGCAGAAATCGCTGCCGCCCCGCGTTGCATACGATCTCCGCAACCTCGAACCTGCGTGTTCAGCTGATTTTCAAACGCTTCAGGGTCAAATGGCGCGCTTTGCAGAAGCACAATCAAAGCCTCTGTCTGCTGCTTCCTATCCACATGTGGATGTGGGCGTTCCCGTTCAAAACGTGTCCGTAACTGGCGTCGGCTTGCTTCAGGAAGTGCACGGATAAGCATAAATGCTTCGCCCTGCGGATGGCCCCGACTATACTTATCGTCACCGCCCCAACGCCGCTGGCGGTATTGAAGCGACCCACGCTCACCGTATTCGTGTTGCTGCTGTTGCTGCCTATGCCCATTGCCATGCTGCCCGAACCCGTGGCCACGGAATTCGTGCCGAGCGCGATGGCATCGACCCCACTGGCCCCGACGCGGGCGTTGTTGCCCATGGCGATGCCGCGGGTTGCGCCGGCCTCCACGCGTGCGCCTGCCGTCTCGTCCGTCGCGCTGCCGATGGCAATGGAGTTGTCTGCAAATGCGCCGCTGAACGCGCCTGCGGCCAAACTATGCATGCCGGACGCCTGATTGGCGTGCCCAACAGCGGTTGCAGCTTCGCCCACGGCGAAGCTGAAATACCCCAGGGCGCTGGCGAAGTTTCCAAAAGCCCCATTGGAATGGCCGATCGCGCTGCTCTGGCCGCCGAAGGCCGTATTGTCGAAGCCGATCGCGTTGCTCGTCAGGCCGCTGGACGCATTGTTGTGGCCGATCGCGCTGCTCGCATCGCCGCTGGCCGCGTTGTCGTAACCGAGGGCATTTGCTTCCAGCCCTGACACAACGTTGAGAAAACCAAACGCACTGCTGCGCGCGGTCTCGGTGACATTGGCGTAGCCGAATGCACTGCTGTCTTCCCCCTCCGCCACGTTGCCAAGACCGAAGGCACTGCTGAGGCTGCCTTGCGCCACGTTGGCGGCGCCGAATGCGCTGCTCTCTTCGCCCAATGCCCGGTTAGCGGAACCGACTGCGTTGCCACGCTCACCGCTCGCCCTGTTTTCCCTTCCTACTGCGACACTATCGATGCCGCTGGCACTGTTGCTGAGGCCCAACGCGCTGCTGTCCGGGCCCAACGCTTCATTGGCGTAACCAATGGCGCTGCTGTTGAGGCCGCTCGCCGTGTTGCCGCTGCCGAGCACGCTGCTGTTCACTGCGTTGGCGGCATTGTTGAATCCACAGGCGAGTCCGCCTGCAACGGCAGAGCTGCCGCCGGCGCCGCCGACGCCATTGACGTCGCAGACCTCGGCATGTCCCAGCGGCGCGAATGCCAGCAGCACTGCGGCCGCGATCAGCGAGGCGGCGAAGCCGGTCGACGGGCTCGCGACCTGCAGCCCCGCGGCAGACCTCGACACGGTCGCAGCGCGGCGGCAGCCCCGACTATGGCTGCTGGCCAGTTCCGACGCCACCACGGCGCGCGCTAATCGGCGGTTCCAAACAATCTTGTAGATGCGGTTCATGCCTGTATCCCCTTGCGAATTTTTTTGCTGTGCGCCGAGGATACGTTCTACATCGTTGTTTTAACTACTTAAGTTTTGTTTCGTTCCTTGCAACGTCGAGCGAGATTTCTTGCATCTCTTGCCAATTCTTGCACCCCGGCAGGCGAGTGCTCGATGGATGGGCGCGCTGCCGAGGGACCGTGGAGATGCAGCAGGGACTGAGGCGCTTTGCCCGTCCCGTGTGGGCCGCCGATTGGGGCCGAATGAGGCATTGCTCAGCCGTGACGCGTTGCGACGCTAGGCCGCCGGCAAGGTCACGACCAACACGGCACCCGCGCCCTCGGCGGCGTTGGCGGCCCGCACGGTGCCGCCGTGCAACTCAACGATGCGACGCACCATGTACAGGCCCAGTCCCACGCCCGGCTTGCGGCGTACGGCGCCCGCACGCCAGAAGCGTTGGAAGACATGGTCAAGGTCCGCGGCATCAAAGCCGTCACCGTGATCACGCACGCTGACTCTCACGCGGTCATCCTGGCAACACGCGGACACCATAATGGCGGTATCGCCGGGTGAGTATTTGATGGCGTTGTCGATGAGATTGTCGAACACCACATGCAACAGGCGCTCGTCGGCACTGACGGGCAATTCATCGTCCGGCGCGTCCAACAGGATGTCGCGTCGGCTGGCAAGCGACTGCTCCTCGACGCGGTCGGCCAGCAGGTCGCCTAGGTCCAGAGGCGTCCGGTTGAGCTGCACTGCGGAACTGTTGAGCCATTCATCGGCGAGCAGCGTTTCCACCAGGCCGAGCATGCGCTGCTTCGCGCGGCCGATCTTCTCGGCTTCGCGCTGCACCTCGCCGCGCTGGGCGCCGAATCGTTCGTCGGAGATCATTTCGGCCGACGCGCCGACGATCGAAAGGGGGTTGCGCAGTTCGTGCGAGACCATGGAGAGGAAGTTGCGCTGCTCGGCCATGGCCTGCTCGAGACGCGACTCGGCTCGCTGGCGTTCCTTGACCTCGATCTGGAGCTCGCGCGTGCGCTCGGCAACGCTCGCCTCAAGACGCG
>MAAC01013512.1_pt1 | contig 40954 bp, 36 predicted proteins | sample 1115981 | NCBI WGS metagenome assembly MAAC01 (sample SAMN04961126, study PRJNA320927) | seawater metagenome | isolation source: sample BD02T64 sea water enriched with oil for 64 days | place: USA:Gulf of Mexico | collected 2013-07-27 | reverse complement strand
CTATAAGTAGCCCGTTACGTTAACGCTAACTTACGTCGGTGCAAAAAGAGAGAGGTGCGTGTGGAATCTATTCAATTATCCTGCGGTCAGGCCGTGGTTGATCAGCTTGATAATGTCGAAGAGTTGCTGAGCGACCTTCATACCATACGTGATTTTTTACGTTGGACTGTTAGTCGCCTTAATCAAGCCGAGGTTTCGCTGGGTCATGGTTTTGATGACCCGTGGGATGAAGCTGTTGCGTTGGTTCTGCACGGATTAAATCTACCATGGGATGTTGATCCTTCGGTAAAAGACTGCCGCATGACCACCACTGAAAAGCATATTGTGCTGGAATTGCTCAAAGAGCGCTTGCTAGATCGTAAACCTGCTGCCTATATCACAGGTATTTCTTGGTTTTGCGGATTACCATTTCAAGTTGATCAACGAGTGCTTATTCCTCGCTCACCCATCGGCGAGTTGATTGAAAATCACTTTGAACCTTGGTTAGAAGCTGAAAATGTCGAAAATATACTCGATATGTGCACTGGCAGTGCTTGTATTGGTATTGCCGTAGCAATGGCATTTCCTAATGCGGTGGTGGATTGTACGGATCTTAGTGAAGATGCTTTAGATGTCGCTGAAGGTAATGTTGCGATGCATGGGTTAGAAGGACAGGTTAATCTTGTATATTCAGACTTGTTTGAGGCGTTAGAGGGACGAAGTTACGATATTATTGTCAGTAATCCTCCGTATGTCGATGTGCCAGATATGGAAGCGTTACCAGATGAATATCACCATGAACCTCGTATGGCCCTAGAGGCTGGGGTGGATGGCCTTGATCTTGTTCGTAAAATGTTGGCGGAGCTATCTCGTCATTTAAACCCAGGCGGCATCGCTGTAATAGAAGTGGGTAATTCCTGGGAAGCGTTGGAAGAAGCGTATCCTAATGTTCCATTTACCTGGTTAGAGTTCGAACGAGGTGGCCATGGTGTATTTTTACTTACCAAAGAGCAGATTGACCATCACCAGGCGGATTTGGTGGAATAGCGCGCTCTAGGTATAATACCCGCGTTCTTACGTAGACATCTCAACAATGTATATCAACCATCCATTTCAAAGACATTTTAGTTAAGGTTAGCAATCACTATGGCAGGAAACAGCTTCGGGCAACTTTTTCGAATTACTACTTTTGGCGAAAGCCACGGCGAAGCATTAGGCTGTATCGTTGATGGCTGCCCCCCTGGACTGGAGATTTGTGAGGCAGATTTACAAGGTGATCTGGATCGTCGTAAACCTGGCACATCTAAGTTTTCTACTCAACGCAAAGAGCCTGATCAAGTGCAGATTCTGTCTGGTGTATTTGAAGGAAAAACAACCGGTACGCCCATCGGCTTGTTGATCAAAAACACCAATCAAAAGTCGAAAGATTACTCTGAAATCATGAATACCTTTCGCCCTGGTCATGCTGACTATACCTATGAGCATAAATACGGTATTCGGGATTATCGTGGCGGAGGCCGTTCATCGGCTCGAGAAACCGCAATGCGTGTTGCTGCTGGAGCGATTGCCAAAAAATACTTAAAGCAAACACAAGGCATAGACGTAAAAGGTTATGTCTCACAGATAGGTCCTATCAAACCAAAAACCATTGATTGGGATGTGATTGAAACTAATCCATTTTTTAGCCCTGATGCATCAGTAGTTCCTGAGATGGAAGCACTAATTAATAAGTTGCGTAAAGACGGCAGTTCAATTGGCGCGAAGGTGACGGTTGTTGCAACGGGAATGATCCCCGGTTTGGGCGAACCCGTTTTTGATCGTTTGGATGCAGAGCTTGCTCATGCGTTAATGAGTATTAATGCAGTAAAAGGCGTTGAAATTGGTGACGGGTTTGAATGTGTCAATCAACGTGGAGAGCAGCATCGCGATGAAATGACCCCAGAAGGTTTCTTGAGTAATCATGCGGGTGGTGTTTTGGGCGGTATTTCCTCAGGACAAGATTTGATTGCGCATATTGCCTTAAAACCAACTTCTAGCATGATGATTCCTGGTAAAAGCATTAATAAACAAGGCGAGCCAGTGGACGTGGTTACCAAAGGTCGCCATGACCCTTGTGTTGGTGTTAGAGCAACGCCGATTGCAGAAGCAATGATGGCGTTAGTTGTGATGGATCATGTGCTTCGTCACCGAGCACAAAATCATGGAGTAGAGACCAGTACACCGGTAATTGCTGCATCAGTTCCCTATTCTGAATAAGTAGAACATTTGTGCCTGACAATATAACCTCGACAGATGCCAATCCCGTTCCTTATTGGCGATTGTCAGGGTTTTATTTCTTCTACTTTAGCCTTCTTGGAACCTTGCTACCTTATTGGGGCTTATATCTGCAAGGGGAAGGGTTTTCACCCATTGAAATAGGCCAATTAATGGCTGTGTTAATGGGAACAAGAATTGTTGCTCCTAATATTTGGGGTTATTTAGCCGATAAAACAGGCAAGCGTGTTTCAATTATTCGTTGGGGCGCTGCACTGACGACGGTATTTTTCTCCGTTGTTTTTTGGAAACCGGGTTTTTGGGGCTACGTATTTTTAGTTTCATCATTCACGTTTTTCTGGAATGCAATTCTTCCTCAATTTGAAGTGGTTACCTTTAGCTATTTGCGAGACCGGGCTCACGAATACAGCCGAATTCGTTTGTGGGGTTCAGTGGGCTTTGTGCTTACGGTAGTCGGTTTTGGTTGGGTATTCGATGTCAGCCCTATTGATATGCTACCTGTGTACCTAGTCGTTATGATGGTGTTGATTTGGATTAGCAGCTTGTTTGTTACAGAACAAAGTGCAGGTATAAAACAGAAAAAAGTAGAGGCCAATTTTTGGAAACAGCTACTTAGTGGTCCTGTGATGATTTTCTTTGTTGTGTGTTTTCTAATGCAGGTATCTCACGGGCCTTATTATTCGTTTTATAGCATTTTTATGGAATCTAAGGGTTATAGCAAACTGGCAATTGGTTGGCTCTGGGCAATTGGTGTTATTGCAGAAATTTTAGTTTTTATGGTGATGCATCGCCTGATGGGGCTGTTCTCTGCTCGAGTTTTATTGGCACTAAGCCTTGGTCTTGGTGCAATGCGTTGGTACTTAACTGCAGCTTATCCTGATCAATTATGGATTGTGCTGTTAACGCAAATTTGTCACGCGGCAACCTTTGGTATATTCCATGCGGTTGCTATTGATTGGGTACAACATCGGTTTACAACAAATGCAGCGGGGCAGGCCCAAGCTTTTTACAGTGCATTAAGTTTTGGCGCAGGCGGTGCCTTTGGGTCATATGTTGCTGGAATTATGTGGGAGGATCTAGGTGGTGAGGCATCATTTTATATGGCTTCGGTTGCTTGTTTTGTTGGTGCTATATTAGCCCTGAAATTACGACCGCCTCAAATATCAACTGCTTAGAATTTATATATAATATCTTACAACTATCATAAGAAACGTAATACAGGAACATTATGTCTGATCATCTTTTTTGCTACGGAACACTGCTAGAGTCACAGATCATGCGAATGGTTACGGGTAAAGAATATACAATGCAGGATTCCATACTATCGGGCTATAGCCGGTATCTTGTTAAAGGTTCTGATTATCCCGGTGTTGTGAAAAACCCGCAGGGCGAGGCAGAGGGGAAGTTGTGCTTGGGAGTGACAGCATCAGATCTAAAAAAGCTCGATCGTTTTGAGGGCGAGTTATATCGTAGACAGCTAGTCAGAGTCAGGGCACTGAACAATCGCACGGTCAATGCTTGGTGTTATATTGTGCCTCGTCGCTCTTCTATGCGCTTGACGAAAAATGAATGGTCGTTAGAAGAGTATCGCGTGAAGATATTAAAAAGACATAACTTGTCATTAGAGCCGCAATAGATTAGTAGCCATACTGAATAAATAGCAAAAGCGTCTTATGCAGCTTCATTATTTATAACAAAGCCTTCTTTGCATATAAACTATTAACCTAAAGTATCAGCGAATAGTTATCCTTCCAGGTATTGGCCTCTAGTACACTGTAGATATTCAACGCGAAAGTTAGATCAACGTGTTTAGCGGGGTATCCAGATGGCTTTGGCCTGTACATTATCAAATGATGATCGTGACCTGACTATTAGTATGGCGAAGCGCTTTGATTGTCATCTTGTGGAAGACTTTAAAGCGACTTACATACCTGAAAAGCCAGCGTTGAATTATATTATTGATATGAGTACCACTGAGCATATGGATGTTGCTGCGTTAGGGATGTTGCTTAATATTCGTAAGGCATTGGGTGGTGATAAAGCGATATCCATCATTAATTGTCGCCCCAACATTAAAAAGATTTTGTTGATGTCCAAGTTTAACCGTAAATTTATTATCGAATGATATGACGGTTTAAACCTGCATTTGCTAAATTCTTAGCAGTATAGTTTATTATCCATGTACTTTGTGAGCTTATTCGTATTCCGAATAACTGACGAATGTCTCCCTTGCTAGAATTGATTTGCCAGAAAAAGGGTTGGTTTGTCCTGATGACTTTATCCCGTTAGCAGAAGGTGTGGGGTTGATTGATGACTTGTTCATAGCATTGTTTGAAAAAGCATGATTGTTAATAATAATTTGACGCTGTCGGTAAATCTGTCGCCCTAAGCCATTTTCTGAGGTCGTGCGCTGGTTGCATGCTTGGGATAAAGTGGAAGCAGGCTAGGTGTCGGTGGGCTATATGCTTGAAATGATTGTTACTAAACGTTAGGAACGGTTTTCAAGGGTTTTCAGAGTGTTATAATCTTGATTAATCGAAAGTAAAGTAGTTAACGGAAGATTAGGGATATTTTGAAAAAGCTAAAGCATTTATTTGAAAATAACATGGAATGGGCCAAAGACATCCATGAGAAAAACCCAAATTTCTTTTGTGATTTATCGAAGCAGCAGAACCCTGAATACCTTTGGATAGGCTGCTCCGATAGTCGTGTGCCCGCCAATCAGATCGTTAACCTGCCCCCGGGCGAAGTCTTTGTTCACCGTAATATAGCTAATGTTGTTGTTCATTCTGATCTTAATTGTCTCTCTGTAATACAATATGCGGTAGAGGTGTTAAAGGTTAAGCACATCATAGTCTGCGGACATTATGGTTGTGGTGGCGTTAAGGCTTCAATGGAAGACGAAGATCATGGATTAATCGATAACTGGCTGTGCCATATAAAAGATGTTGAGCGGTTTAATGCTAATGAGCTTGAAGGTCTTGATGAATGTGAAAAGCTGGATCGGATGTGCGAGCTAAATGTTATCGAACAGGTGTCAAATGTTAATAACACTAGTGTTGTGAGAAATGCCAGAGGTGCTGGAGCGGAATTATCTGTTCATGGCTGGATTTACAATATCAACAATGGCATTTTGAAAGACCTGGATGTTTGTATTGCTGGACGTTAATATTTAGATATGACAAGTATGCTCTAATCGACTTTGTGGTTGTTAGCTTGGTGGCTGTTAAGCAGTGCCAGCATCGCTTTGGCTGCATTGGATAGCGAATGACCCGGGTGATATAACACGCCGAGGTCGCGCTTTACGTTGAAGCCGGGAATAATCAGTTTTTTTATGTCGTTATCAACCATTGCACTTGGTAGTACGCTCCAGCCTAGCCCTATTGAGACCATCATTTTTATCGTTTCTAAATAGTTTGTTGAAATGGACACGTTGGCATTCAAATTCTGCTCTTCAAATAAGGCTTCTACGAGTTTTCTGGTGAAAGTGGTTTCGCTAGGTAGTATCGCGGTGTGAGTTGAAAGGTCCTGGAGTGTTAATCTTTTCATTTTGGTAAGAGGGTGATCTTGACCTACCACGATGGATAGAGGGTCTTCCCAAATATGAAGTGCTTTTAATGGTGATGGGTTAGATAGAGGCAGTGTCACAACACCTAGCTCTAGTTTGCCTTGCATTATAAGGTCGTATGCTTGTTCCGAGTCTATAAACTTGAGGTCCATTTCTACATTTGGGTATTGGGTTGTGAATTGCCTTAATACAATAGGTAGTCGGTGCAACCCTATATGGTGAGACGTACCCATCGATAGCGCCCCTGATACTTCTCCTGATAAGTTGCTCATGGCACGCCGTGTTTCTTCCATTTCTCTTAAGATGCTACTGGCTCTTGGAAGTAGTGCATTACCGGATTCTGTTAGCACAACATTCCTGCCAATTCGATCAAACAGTTGGCAATGAAGACTTTGTTCTAGCCCCGAGATTCGCTTACTGATTGCAGGCTGCGTAATAAATAATTTTTCTGCTGCAAGTGAAAATGATTGATGTTCAGCGATCATTACAAAGGCTTTTAACGCGGGAGTGTCCATGGGAGGTTGTACTCTAAAGGTTGACCCAAAATGTATTGCAAGTCGTATTTTGGTTGGTATTCCAAAAAGTTATCCAAACTATAATAAATATAAATTGGAGTTATGCGTTGGTCAAGGATAGTATTCCATTACACATTTTAATTACACACATAGCTTGAGGGTAAGCCCATGGCGGGTAAGACGTTATACGATAAATTATGGGAAGCGCATTTGGTTAAAGAGCGCGATGATGGTACGGCTTTAATTTATATTGACCGACACCTTATACATGAAGTGACATCACCTCAGGCTTTTGAAGGGCTTCGTATAGCGAACAGAAAGCCATGGCGTTTGGATACCAATATTGCGACTCCTGATCATAACGTGCCAACGACTGATCGAAGTGCTGGTATAGAAGACCCTGTTGCCCGTATTCAGGTGCAAGCATTAGATGATAATTGTGATGAGTTCGGTATCTTAGAATACAAAATGACCGACCCTCGGCAAGGTGTTTTGCACGTAGTTGGCCCTGAACAGGGCGCTGCATTGCCTGGTATGACGATTGTTTGTGGTGATTCCCATACCTCAACACACGGAGCTTTTGGCGCGTTAGCTCACGGTATTGGCACATCTGAAGTTGAACATGTATTAGCTACGCAATGCTTGATTCAAAAGAAGATGAAGAATATGTTGAGGCGTTACGGCGAAAGACATAGTATTGGCGATTATCGCAAAAATTGGTACTGCTGGCGGTACCGGTTATGCAATTGAATTTGCTGGCGAGGCGATAGAAGCGCTTTCCGTTGAAGGTCGAATGACTGTTTGTAATATGGCGATAGAAGGCGGCGCTCGTGCGGGTATGGTTGCGGTTGATGATACGACAGTAGATTACTTTAAAGGTAGAACCTTTGCACCTAAGGGTGAGCTTTGGGATCAAGCGGTTGTATCGTGGAGAGCCTTTTACTCTGATGATGATGCGGTGTTTGATGCGGTGGTTGAGCTTGAAGGGGCAGGTATCATACCTCAAGTGAGCTGGGGGACGTCTCCAGAAATGGTGGTTGCCATTGACCAGGCATTACCTGACCCTGAGTCAGAATCAGACCCTGTTAAAGCAGAAGGTATGCGAAGAGCGTATCAGTATATGGATCTAAAGCCTGGTATGACCATGGGGGATGTTGTTCCTGATCGTGTATTTATTGGTTCATGTACCAACTCTCGTATTGAAGATTTACGATCTGCTGCTGAAGTTGCAAAAGGCCGTAAGGTTGATGCAAAAGTACTTCAAGCATTGGTCGTTCCGGGCTCAGGGTTGGTTAAAAAACAGGCTGAAGATGAAGGTTTGGATCAAATCTTTATTAAAGCTGGTTTTGAATGGCGAGAGCCAGGTTGTTCTATGTGCTTGGCGATGAATGCGGATAAATTGGGTGATGGTGAGCATTGTGCGTCCACATCGAACCGTAACTTTGAAGGGCGTCAGGGGTATGGTGGGCGAACGCATTTAGTGAGCCCTGCTATGGCAGCAGCAGCAGCTGTTTCTGGGCGTTTCGTAGACGTTCGTGAATTATTGGCTAGTAACTAGGAGTTAAGCAATGGAAAAGTATGAGAAGTTCAGCGGCATTGTTGCTCCGTTAGACCGAGCCAATATCGATACAGATCAAATTATCCCTAAGCAGTTTTTAAAATCGATCAAACGAACGGGGTTTGGCCCTAACTTGTTTGATGAGTGGCGCTATCTTGATGAAGGTTTACCTGAACAAGATTGTAGTGGTCGCCCGTTAAACAAAGAATTTGTGCTTAACCAAGATCGCTATCACGTCTGTAATGGTGGCGCGTAAGAATTTTGGTTGCGGTTCAAGTCGTGAGCATGCTCCTTGGGCGTTAACTGATTTTGGATTTAAGGCTGTTATTGCTCCAAGTTTTGCAGATATATTCTTTAATAATAGTTTTAAAAATGGGTTGTTACCCATTGTTTTATCTGAAGAAATTGTTGATGAATTATTCCAGGGTGTTTTTGGAACAGAAGGTTATTCATTAGAGGTGGATTTGGCAAATCAGGTGATTAATACGCCCGATGGTAAGTCAGTATTGTTTGATGTCGATCCGTTTAGAAAGCATTGCCTGTTAGAAGGTTTAGACGACATTGGTATTACATTAGAAGATGCTGATGCAATTAAAGCATTCGAATCGAAGCATGAAGTTGCAGCTCCGTGGGTTTTTAACGCTATCAAAGCAGAAGCGTGATCAAAATAGCTTGATTCAAATAGAACAGGAAAAAGAAATGACTAACAATGTATTGGTTTTACCAGGTGACGGGATTGGTCCTGAGATTGTAGCGCAAGCGGTTAAGGTTCTTGAGCTTGTAAATTCACAGGATAACTTGGATTTAAGTATTGATGAGGCGCTTCTAGGTGGTGCAGCTATTGATGCAACGGGAGGGCCGTTGCCTGAAGAAACGATGGCTAAGGCGAAAGCTTGTGATGCAATTTTGCTTGGTGCAGTTGGAGGCCCTAAGTGGGAGTCTCTAGATATGGCCATTCGTCCAGAGAGGGGGTTGTTGGGCATACGTTCTGAGTTGGGGCTATTCGGCAATCTGCGGCCTGCAATGTTGTACCCTCAGCTTGCTGATGCCAGCAGTTTAAAAGCGGATTTAGTGTCTGGCTTAGATATACTTATTGTGAGGGAGCTAACGGGCGGTATTTATTTTGGCCAGCCCCGTGGTATTCGCACGTTAGAAAACGGAGAGCGTCAAGGCTATAACACTTACGTATATTCCGAGTCAGAGATTATTCGTATAGGTCGTCTAGCTTTTGAATCTGCCATGAAGCGTGGTAAACGGTTATGTTCTGTTGATAAAGCAAATGTGTTGGAAGTAACAGAATTGTGGCGTGAAATCATGGAGAATCTGTCCAAAGAATATCCAGAGGTTGAGCTTAGTCATATGTATGTTGATAATGCAGCAATGCAATTAATACGTGCCCCTAAGCAATTTGATGTGATGGTTACAGGTAATATGTTTGGCGATATTTTATCTGATGCCGCCGCAATGTTAACAGGGTCAATTGGCATGTTGCCATCGGCTTCATTGGATAAGAACGGGAAGGGCATGTATGAACCTTGTCATGGTTCTGCCCCTGATATTGCTGGCCAGGGCATTGCTAACCCGTTAGCGACGATCCTTTCTGTGGCAATGATGTTACGCTACACCTTTGGCTTTGGTGAGACGGCAGATCGCATAGAAAGCGCTGTGAGTAGTGTGCTTGATAAAGGTTACCGCACGGGCGATATCTATACTGACGGGATGAAGAAAGCATCAACTAGCGAGATGGGTGAGGCAGTTTTGGCTGTGTTAGGGGCTTAAGTTGGTTTTTTGAATGGGCGCTTTTGAATTAAGAATATAATACGTATTAGGAATAGAAAAAATGAGTAAAACATATGATATCGCTGTAGTTGGGGCGACAGGCGCTGTTGGCGAAACTATGCTGGAAGTATTGGAAGAAAGAAACTTTCCCGTTGGCAATCTTTATCTGTTAGCAAGCTCACGTTCTGCTGGCAAGACTCTACAATTTAAAGGTAAGTCCTATAAGATTGAGGACCTGGCGGAGTTTGATTTTAGCAAAGCACAGATAGGGTTATTTTCAGCTGGTGGAAGCTTATCTGAAAAATTCGCACCGATCGCTGTAGAGGCCGGTTGTGTTGTTATTGATAATACCTCTCACTTTCGTTACGACGATGACATTCCGCTGGTTGTGCCTGAAGTAAACCCTGAGAAAGTAGGGGAGTACAAGGCTCGGGGTATTATTGCAAATCCAAACTGTTCGACAATACAGATGTTGGTTGCGCTAAAACCTATACTGGATTCTGTTGGAATTGATCGAATTAACGTCTCTACCTATCAGGCAGTGTCAGGGTCAGGAAAAGAAGCCATTGAAGAGCTAGCGATTCAGTCACGAAACCTTTTGAGTGGCCAGCCAATTGAAACGAATGTATACCCTAAGCAAATCGCGTTTAATGCTTTGCCTCACATTGATGTCTTCATGGAAAATGGTTATACAAAAGAAGAAATGAAGATGGTATGGGAAACTAAGAAGATCTTTGGCGATGATTCAATCGAAGTAAACCCAACGTGTGTGCGTATCCCTGTGTTTTATGGTCACTCAGAAGCGGTTCATGTTGAGACTAAAGAGAAGATCAGTGCTGATAAGGTAACGGAATTGTTAACTGCTGCCGAAGGCATTGAAGTTATCGATGAGCGTAATGATGGCGGGTATCCAACAGCAGTAACGGACGCTTCTGGGACTAACCCTACTTATGTCGGTCGGATTAGAGAGGATATATCTCACCCAAGAGGCATAAATATGTGGGTTGTTGCCGATAATGTGCGAAAAGGTGCAGCAACAAACAGTGTTCAGATCGCCGAAGTATTGATAAAAGACTATTTATAATTGATACTTAGCGCAATAAGGTCAGGTAAGTTCTAGATGTTGGTGTCAACCAGTTCAAGAAACTTTCGAATTATGCCTGACATTGCAGGATTGGAAGCTATCCTTATTAGGGGGTAGCTTCCGATCTATGAGTATTGGCAGATATATCTGCTGGTACAACAGCTTACCCAAAATAATAAATTGAATGTCCCTTAATCTAGGGGACGATGTGTCTCCCAAAGTATTGAAAGGAATTGACTAATGATTCGAAAGCTAACCGCAGCGTTGATTGGTGTCGGTGTAATGGTTCCGGGATTGGCCAACGCCCTTGGTTTGGGAGGGATAGAGCTCGATTCAGCATTAAGCGAGCCGCTAAATGCACGAATAGAATTGGTGCAAGTGCGAGAGCTTCAACCAGAAGAAATATTGGTTAATCTGGCAGCAGCAGCAGACTTTAAAAATGCAGGTGTTGAGCGTTTTCATTCATTGACTGATGTTAAGTTTGATGTTGTTGTATCCTCTGAAGGCAAATCTCATATTGTAGTAAAAACACGCAAGCCTATTCGTGAGCCGTTTCTTAACTTTTTAGTAGAAGTTAATTGGCCTGCGGGGCGTTTATTGCGTGAGTATACCTTATTGCTAGATCCGCCTGTTTTCAGTGCTACGAAAGAAGCACCGATGTTAAAAATACCGTCAGTACCGACGCCTCAGCCGGCCCCTCAGGTTGCCAAGGCGCCTGTCACTGCAGCCAAGCCTGCTCCGGTGATAAATGCACCTGAGCCTGCCGCTTCGCAAGCAGAGCCGGTGGCCGGTGGTGAGGGTCGTACCTATGGACCTACCAAAAGTAGTGATAGCTTATGGGGGATTGCTCGAAATTTGAGACCTTCACCTTCTGTAAGTATTCAACAGACAATGGTTGCCATACAGCGGTTAAACCCGAGTGCGTTTATTAACGGCAATATAAACCTTTTGAGAAAAGGGCAGGTATTACGTGGCCCTTCTGAAAATCAAGTTAGAGAGTTAAATTCAAGAGAAGCAATTGCGCAAGTAGCGCAGCAAAATCGCGAATGGAAAGACCGAGTTTCTAAAAAGAGTGGTCGTGTAGCGGAAGCTCCGCAAATAGATACATCGGGTCGGGCAGTAGAAAATGTTTCTTCTGAACCTTCAGATACGGGAGCACATTTGAAGCTTGTTTCTGCGTCTAATGCTGTTGATTCAGAAAGTGGTCAAGGTGGTGCTACTGACGAAGGTGCTGGTAGTGCGGTGTTGCGGGGTGAATTGCAGGTTGCAGAAGAGAAAGTTGATCAGTATCGGCTGGCTACTGAAGATCTAAAAGTTAGAAATTCTGACCTTAAAGAGCAGTTGGATACTAGTGACAAAGTCATTGGCTTGAAAAATGAACAAATTGTAGCTCTGCAGTCTAGGCTTGCCGAGATTGAGAAAGAAATACAAGCAGCTAAAGATAATGCAGCTACCGCTGGCGCTGTAGAGGAGGCAGGGTCTAATGAGGTTGTTGTAGAGGAGACTGTTGCAGGTACTTCGCAAGAAGCTGATGCTTTGGAAGCTGACGTTGAAGGGGCTGTCGTTGAGGAAGCAGGCGTTGCAGAAGAGGCCAATCAGGAGCCTGTTGACTTTAATTATGAAGAGGCGGTACAAGAGGAGGTTGCACAGGAGGCAGAGGCTTCAGAACAAGCCATTGTTGTTGAAGATACTGTTCAAACACCTATTGAGGCCGATGTGCCCGTTGTTAAAGAGCAGCCTAAGCAAGAAGGCTTCCTCGATACACTAATCTCCAATCCTATATATATGGCCGCGGGTGGAGGTTTGCTTCTAATTCTTATTGTTGGCGCTATGTTAGCGGGGCGTAAGAAAAAGGAAGAGGATGATGTAGCGGATTCGATTGCCGATGACTTTAGTTTGGATGGTATTGGCGGCGCAGATATTGACGATGTTTCGGATGATTTTGATGCGCTTGAGTCTGATAGTTTCCCTGAAGACAATATGGAAACAGAAGAAGCAACCGTTCCTCAAACGGCCGATGTTATCGGGGAGGCTGATATTTATATTGCCTACGGCCGCTTCCCTCAAGCGATTGAGATGCTAGAGAAGGCTGCTGAAAGCGAGCCGGATCGTCCAGATATTCGAGCTAAGCTTTTGGAAGTCGCAGTAGAAGCAGAGGATGTCGAAGTATTTAAACGGCATGATGCTGTGCTTCAAACGGTAGGCAATCATGATCATCTAGCTAAAGCCGCTGAATTACGTAGTAAATTATCTATCGGGAATGATGCTGGGGAAGAAGCGGTAATCATACCAGCTGAAGATACAGACTTTAGTACTGATTCTGGCGATGGATTCGGCTCCATGGACTTCGATATGGATTTGACGGCCGATGAAGAGCCAGAAATCGATATTCAAGAAGTTAGCATACCTGAAGCTGATGTATCTGATGCTCTGGATGCGGAAGACGATGTGTCTAGCGTAGATTCGTCACTGGATTTTGATCTCGACTTTTCCTCAGAGGAATCAGTTGAGAGTGTTGAGGGCGACGATGTTTCTCTCGATGCTGACGTAGATGAAGAATTGGATTTCTCTCTCGATGATGAAACGTTGGAACTTGATGCTAGTTTAGATCTCGATATGGATCTGGCGGAAGAAGATTTGGAGTTTGATGCTGATTTGGATGTTGATATCGAACCTATCAGTGATTTTGCAGAAGCAGAAGAAAGCTTGGATGTGGATTTAGGGGTTGGTGCTGAGCTTGATGTTGATATAACGGAAAGCGACCTTGTTGAGGGTGAGGTCATCGAAAGTGATGACGGATTGGAATTTGATCTGGATGTTGATACAGAACTTGATTTGCCTGAATCAACTCCAGAAGCTTCGGATAACGATGACTTAGAGATAGATTCTAGCGCGGCTGCCCAACTTGCTGATGAGCTAGATCTTGATGGTGACTTTGATCTTGACATAGATGGCGGCGATGATTTAAGTGTCGACAATTCCCTGGATCTAAACAGTGGGGATGATGCAACCGTTCTTATGTCCCCTGTTGTGGAGTCTGTCTCAAAAGTGGCTGAGGCTGCTAATGAGGATAAAGTAGATGAAATGGATTTTCTAACAGATGCCGATGAAATCTCCACGAAACTAGATTTGGCCCGAGCTTATATTGATATGGGTGATAGAGATGGCGCGAAAGACATTCTTGATGAGGTGATGATAGAAGGAACTAATGATCAGCAGGGTGATGCGAAAGAATTGATCGCTAAGCTGGGCTAAAGCGTCGGGTTATAAAGATGGATTAAGAGGAGGGCGAGAGCCCTCTTTTTTTGTTTATACGGGAGAGGGAATATGCGTATCGCAGTAGGTGTTGAGTATGATGGCAGTCGGTATCATGGCTGGCAACGTCAAGGCCATGATACGAACACTGTTCAGCAAAAGTTAGACGAAGCGCTCAGTAAGGTGGCTAACACCGACGTTTCAGTTATGTGTGCTGGTAGAACAGATAGTGGTGTCCATGGTGTCGGTCAGGTTGCCCATTTTGATACAGATGTGACGCGAACTGAGAAGGCGTGGGTGTTTGGTTCCAATACCAATATGCCACCGGATATTACCGTACATTGGGCCGTACCTGTACCTGATGATTTTCATGCCCGTTTTAGTGCGCTTTCAAGGCGATACCGCTACGTAATCTACAATTGTGCTGTTAAGCCTGGGCTGGCTAATAGATACGTGACTTGGGATTACCGGCCACTAGATGTCGAAAAGATGCAGCGCGCGGCCAATGACTTGATAGGTACTTTCGATTTCACCTCGTTTCGTGCGTCGGGTTGTCAAGCCAAGCATGCTACGCGTGAGATCCAAATGATTCGTTTGTTTCGAAAAGGGGCGCTCATTGTTATGGATATTCAAGCTAATGCGTTTCTGCAAAACATGGTTCGTAATGTTGCTGGAGTATTGATGGCAATTGGTGCTGGGCAGCGACCTGTGGAGTGGGCTCAGGAGGTTCTTGAGGCCCAGGATAGAACAAAAGGCGGAAATACAGCCCACCCCTATGGGTTGTATTTTATGAAAGTAGAATATCCAGGAGAGTTTGGAATCCCCTATACCACCCCTGAAATACCCTTTATGCCGTTTTCTGATGAAATATATTTACCTCAAAAACTCAATGAGCGCTGATATCGCCTGCTAATGACAGAAAAGGTGTCTGCATCACGCCTTTTTCGTGCCGAGTTGCGCTTTCTAGGGTAAACTGATCCGCCTAAAATCGAACTGAATTTGTAGGTTGTTTTGTGATTGTGCGTACAAAAATATGTGGTATTACTCGTCTGGAAGATGCGCTGGCAGCGGCAAAATTCGGAGCAGATGCAATTGGCTTGGTTTTCTATAAAAAAAGTCCGCGGTACGTTCCTCCGGCAGTAGCTGCTTCCATCATTGCTCAATTACCGCCTTTTGTAACCACGGTGGGTTTATTTGTAAACGAATCCACCGATGACATTCAGCAAATACTTGATATTGTTCCGCTAGATTTACTTCAGTTTCATGGCTCTGAAATTGAGGCCGAATGTTCCTGCTTTAACAGGCCTTACATTAAAGCCGTTGCTATGAAACCAGGGCTTAATGTGGCAGATGTTGTGAATCAATATCCTGGTGCTCAAGGTATATTGCTGGATACTTATGATGTTGTTTTGCCAGGGGGAACAGGTAAATCGTTTGATTGGAGTAAAGTCCCACAAAGCCTAAGCAAGCCTATCATTTTGGCTGGCGGGTTGACCCCAGGAAATATTAGCGAAGCAGTTGGGGTTGTTCACCCCTGGGCGGTTGATGTCAGCGGCGGGGTAGAAGAGAGTAAAGGTAAGAAAGACCATCGTTTAATACAAACATTTATAGAAGGAGTTCACCGTGTCTGAGACACAGCAGAAACAGTACCTCAATACCCCTGATGCACTCGGTAATTTTGGCCCCTACGGTGGCCGTTTTGTGTCAGAAACGCTGATGGCGGCGCTAGAAGATTTGGAAGCGCTTTATGATCGTTTGTCTAATGACCCTGAATTTATTGCCGAATTTGATCGGGATTTGGCTCATTACGTCGGGCGTCCTTCTCCGTTGTATTACGCTGAACGTTGGTCGAATAAAATAGGTGGCGCAAAGATCTATCTAAAACGAGAAGACCTTAATCATACGGGCGCTCATAAAATTAACAATACTATAGGTCAGGCATTGTTGGCCAAGCATACAGGAAAATCTCGTATTATCGCGGAAACGGGGGCAGGGCAGCATGGCGTTGCTACTGCAACGGTAGCGGCAAGACTGGGTTTAGAATGTGAAGTGTTTATGGGCGCAGAAGATATTCAGCGCCAGGCCCTTAACGTTTATCGGATGCGACTGCTGGGTGCGAAAGTTAACTCAGTTAAGTCTGGCACTAAAACGTTAAAAGATGCTATGAATGAAGCCATGAGAGATTGGGTCACTAATGTCGATGATACCTTTTATATTATTGGTACTGTTGCCGGCCCGCATCCATACCCTAAACTTGTTCGTGACTTTCAGTGTGTTATCGGTCGTGAAGCTAAGCGCCAGTGTCAAGAGCAAACCGGGAGGTTGCCTGATGCGCTAGTAGCCTGCGTCGGCGGTGGTTCTAACGCTATTGGTTTATTTCACCCATTCTTAGAGGATGAGTCGGTTAAGATATTTGGGGTTGAAGCTGCGGGCCATGGCATTGAAACTGGAGAGCACGCTGCACCATTATGTGCGGGTAAGCCTGGTGTATTACATGGCAATCGTACCTATTTGATGGAAGATGAAAATGGCCAAATTATTCCAACCCATTCTGTTTCGGCTGGTCTTGATTACCCCGGCGTTGGTCCAGAGCATTCTTGGTTAAAGGATTGTGGACGTGCTGAATATGTAGCTATCAATGATGAGGAGGCGCTTAATGCGTTTCGAGAGCTGACGCTTGTTGAAGGTATATTACCTGCGCTGGAGTCGAGTCATGCGCTTGCTTATGCAGAGAAGCTTGCCAAAACCATGGGTAAAGATCAGATCATTATTGTCAATCTGTCTGGTCGTGGTGACAAGGATATTCATACTGTTGCGAAAATTGACGGTATCTCAATAGATTAGTAGGAGTAGATGATGAGTCGATTAAAGACTTGTTTTGAAGCATTGGCCTCGCAAGGCAAAACAGCGTTAATTCCATTTGTAACGGCAGGTGATCCACATCCTGATCAGACCGTTGATATTATGCATACTTTGGTTGCGAGTGGCTCAGATGTTATTGAATTGGGCATACCATTTTCAGACCCGATGGCGGATGGTCCCGTTATTCAGCTTGCTGATGAGAGAGCGTTGGAGCACAACACGAGTTTGACAGATGCACTGGCGATGGTTAAGCGCTTTCGGGAAACTGATCAGAAAACCCCGGTGGTTCTTATGGGGTATTTAAACCCCGTTGAAGTTTATGGCTATGAACGCTTTGCGGCCGATGCTGGGAAGGTGGGTGTTGACGGCATTTTAACGGTTGATTTACCACCTGAAGCGTCAGTAGAGTTTGTTGGTCAGCTTAAGGATCAAAACATAGATTCCATCTTTTTAATCGCACCTACAACAACAGAGGAGCGTATTAAAAAGATAGTTGCCGCTGGTAGTGGGTATCTATATTACGTTTCTGTGAAGGGTGTAACTGGTTCTGGCAGCTTGGACGTTAGTGCTGTTAAAGGGAAGCTTGAAACAATTAGAAATAGTACAGATTTGCCCATTGCCGTCGGGTTTGGTATCAAAGACCCTGAATCTGCAAAAGCGGTAGGTGCAATTGCTGATGGTGTCGTTGTTGGTAGTGCGTTGGTGAATATAATTGCTAACAATCAGCACGATAAAGCTGCGTTATTGACGCAGTTAGGCGAAGTTACTCGCTCTTTAAGTGATGCCATCTAGGAAATCCTAGGAATTACCAGCTTTTGATAATAATCATAAAGGCACCCTTTCCCCGAGGGTGCTAGCTAAGAAGGGCAATATAACGTCATGAGTAATAGCTGGCTCGAAAAAATATTACCGGTTGTAGGTAGAAGCACTGCACCTAAAAAAGCCAATGTTCCTGAAGGTTTGTGGAAGCAGTGTGCTAAATGTGGTGCGTTTCTCTATCGCCCAGAACTAGAGAAAAATCTGGACGTGTGCCCCAAGTGCGATCACCACCTTCGAGTGGGTGCTCGCCGCCGTTTAGATATGTTTCTTGATGAAGAAGGCCGTGAAGAAATAGCGGCTGATTTGAAGCCTATTGATAAGCTAGGGTTCAAAGACAGCAAAAAGTATAAAGATCGTATTTCAGCAGCACAGAAAGTTACGGGTGAAAACGATGCGTTGATTGCGCAAAGTGGAACTGTTAATCAGTTGCCTGTGGTTGCTGTGGCGTTTGAATTTCGCTTTTTAGGTGGTTCCATGGGATCGGTTGTCGGGGAAAAGTTCGTACAAGCGGTTAATGTATGCCTTGAAAAAAAGATTCCTTTAGTATGTTTTTCTGCTAGTGGTGGTGCCCGCATGCAAGAAGCATTGTTTTCATTGATGCAGATGGCAAAAACCAGTGCAGCCTTAATGCGTATGCGCGAACAAGGTATTCCATACATATCAGTGATGACTGACCCGGTATATGGCGGTGTATCTGCTAGCTTAGCTATGCTGGGTGATTTAAATATAGCTGAACCGAATGCGTTAATTGGTTTCGCGGGCCCTAGAGTTATTGAGCAAACGGTTCGTCAAAAGCTACCTGAAGGGTTTCAGCGCAGTGAGTTTTTATTAGAGCATGGCGCTTTGGATATGATAGTTCATCGTGAAGAAATGAAAGACAAGGTACATAGCGTGTTAAGTAAGTTAACATATCACTTGCCCGCAGCATCGTAGGCCTTAATGTCAGCAATAGCGTCTAAGCCACTCAATGAGTGGCTTCATTACCTTGAATCATTACACCCTTCTGAAATTGAACTTGGCCTCGCCAGAGTGTCTTCTGTATACGAAGCGCTTGGGTTGTGCGAATTGCTGCCTAGCGTTGTTACTGTGGCAGGAACCAATGGCAAAGGCTCTACTGTGGCAATGATAGAGCAAATAGCTATTGTTCACGGACAATCTGTTGGTGCCTATACATCGCCTCATTTATTTCAATACAATGAACGAGTTCGTTTGAACGGTATTGTTGTGTCTGATGAATTGTTAGTGAGCGCGTTTGAACGGATTGAAAAGGCAAGAGGTAGCGTTAGTCTTACGTATTTTGAATTTGGCACGTTAGCGGCGCTGTTGATTTTTGCTGATGTTGGTTTGGACCTTGTGGTCTTGGAGGTTGGTCTTGGAGGGCGGTTAGATGCCGTTAATATAGTTGATTCTGATGTTGCTATCGTGACTTCGGTGGATATTGATCACATAGATTGGTTAGGGAATGATCGAGACGTTATAGGGTTTGAAAAGGCTGGGGTAGCGAGAGCAGAAAGGCCGATTCTTTGTGGTGACCCAAATACACCTTCCTCTGTTGTAGAGTATATCGATAAAATTGGATCCATAGGTTATTTCAACGGTAAAGAATTTGGCGTTGATGATTTTGATGGGTATTATTATAAAAATAAGGTGGGTGAGGAGGTTCGCGTAGAGCAAACGCGTTCGCCTGCGCTTCATCGGAACAATTTGTCCTGTGCTATACAGGCAGGTGCTTTGGTTATAGCAGGGTTTAACCCTCAAAAAGCGGAGAAGGTGGCTGCAAATACTGCGGTGCAGGGTAGGCAGCAATGGATTCCTGCGCAGCTATGCAGTGGTAGGCGTATTGTTGTAGATGTAGGCCATAACCCACATGCTGCCAGGTCTTTGCGGGACTTGCTTGATGCGCAGGTGCAACGAGGGGAAGTATATTGTCTCATGGCGATGATGGGGGACAAGGATATTGACGGGGTTATTGATGTATTGTCGCCAAAAGTGAATCATTGGATAGTGTCTGGTTTGCCTGGTGTTGGTCGTGCTGCATCCGTTTCCATGATCAAGCGAAAGTTTGCGGAGAAAAATGTGGTCTTAGAGGGGGCCTTTGAGCAACCTAGTGACGCGTTAGCCTATTTTGTAGAGCGTTCTTCAGTGAAAAACACTGACCTGTTGGTGGTTTTTGGCTCCTTTTATACCGCTGCAGCAGCTTTAGATTACTTCAACCTAGCTCTTTGATACAATCCATGGGATTTTACGACGTTTTTTTACGATTTAGTAGGGGTTTAACACTGTGGAAAATGGTTTAAAGCAGCGATTGGTCGGGGCGTTGGTATTATTGATGCTGGCTATTATCTTTTTACCGTTAATACTGGATGGGCGTGATGAAGATCATGATGAAGTTGTTTATCGTGCCCCTGAAGAACCTGTGATTCAAATAACCCATAAAGGAAGCAATCAGGTTGAGGAGCGTATCCAAAAGGCGAAGACTCAATTTGTCATTGATCGAACCCCTAAGCCTGAAGATGAAGCAGAGCCTGCTAAAGTAGTGGAAAAAATAGCCAAAAAAACAGCACAGCAAATAAAACAAAAAGCAGTCAGTGCAGCTCAGCAGTCTAATATCGATCAAACTCGCGTGCAGTTTGTTAAGGAGCTTGCTGAGGCAGCAAAGGTTAAACAAACACCCGTTCAAAGTAAAATGGCATTGGCCGATGCATGGACTGTCCAGGTTGCTGCATTTTCTAAGCTTGATAATGCTAAACTGTTGCAATCGAAGCTGATTTCGAAGTCGTATATGGCTTATATAGTCTCTAATGGAGATAAAGCTAACGTGTTGCACCGTGTCTTTGTTGGACCGGAATTGCGTAAGAATAGAGCGAGAATTATTCAGCAAGCTTTAAAGAAAGAGTTTAAATTGGCAGGTATGATTAAGTCCTACAATCCCTAGCGAGAGTGAAATAAAGCGTAGGTTTTTTAGGCGCCCTTTGTTAGACTGCGCATCTTCTTAAGACAGGCCTTCGCGTTTCCTTATGACACTGATTGATTACATAATTTTAGGCATAATAGCAGTTTCGTCACTGTTAAGCTTAAGGAAAGGATTTTCTAAAGAAGCGCTTTCTCTTGCCACATGGATTTCTGCTTATGTCATAGCTAAATTGTTTAGCTTGCCTTTGGCGACGTTGTTAACAGACTTTGTTGATCCGCCCTCTGCAAGACAGCCTCTTGCATTTGCAGCTCTCTTTATACTGACGCTTATCATTGGCGCTTTAATTAAAATGCTTTTTAAAGAGCTTGTTAGTGCAACAGGCCTTTCCACAATAGACCGTATTCTAGGTATGGTGTTTGGTGCCGCTCGTGGTCTTGTTCTTGTGGTTTTTTGTATTTCTATGCTTTCCCGCCTTACTGAGGTTTCTAGCGACCCTTGGTGGAGCGAATCAACGGTTATTCCCCATCTGTTACTTGTAGAGGAATGGACCAATGATATGGGGAGCCTTGCGTGGCAAAAAGTAATGGCATTGAGTGGTAGCTGACCTAAGCTGTTAATATAGGCATAGGTATTAGGTAGCAATAACTTATTTGAACGTATTTAGCTTCATTTAACGAGGAGATCGGGTAGATCTATGTGCGGAATTGTCGGTATTGTTGGGAACTCCAACGTAAACCAAACGTTGTATGACGCGCTTACGGTTCTTCAGCATCGGGGTCAAGATGCGGCGGGAATAGTAACTTGCGATAATAGTAAGCTATATCTGCGTAAGAATAACGGTATGGTCAGAGATGTATTTCGATCCAGCCATATGCAGCGTTTGGTCGGGAATATGGGAATTGGTCATGTCCGATATCCTACTGCAGGTAGCTCGTCATCCGCAGAAGCTCAGCCGTTTTACGTGAACTCTCCTTACGGGATCACGTTAGCCCATAATGGTAATCTGACGAATGCCCATGAAATAGGTGAAGACCTATTTAAGTCAGACCTTCGGCATATTAATACCAATTCAGACTCAGAGGTATTACTGAATATCTTCGCCCATGAGCTACAGGTGTTAGGTAAGTTAAAGCCTTCAGAGGAAGATATCTTTACGGCAGTGTCTGCCGTTCATCACCGTTGCCGTGGTGCTTATGGTGTTGTTGCTATGATTACAGGTTATGGCATTGTAGGTTTTCGAGACCCTCATGGTATTCGTCCAGTGTGTTTTGGCGAGCGTCAAACAGAAAAGGGCACCGAATACATGATTGCATCGGAAAGTGTTGCGCTGCAGGCCATGGGCTTTCAGCTGGTGCGTGACATAGAGCCTGGCGAAGCGGTTTACATTAGCCAAGATGGTCAATTATTTACTCGGCAGTGTGCAGCGACTCCTAAATATTTCCCTTGTATATTTGAGCATGTTTATTTAGCTAGACCTGATTCTATAATGGATGGGATCTCTGTATATAAAGCACGCTTAAGAATGGGTGATAAGCTTGCTGATAAAATTAAACGAGTGTGGCCAGATCATGATATTGATGTTGTTATGCCTATTCCCGATACGAGTCGCACAAGTGCATTGCAACTAGCGAATACGTTAGGTGTTAAGTTTCGAGAAGGCTTTATTAAAAATCGATATATTGGTCGTACCTTTATTATGCCTGGACAAAGTGAGCGTAAGAAGTCTGTGCGTCAAAAACTCAATGCTATTGAGTTGGAATTCCAAGGTAAAAATGTATTGTTGGTAGATGATTCGATTGTTCGAGGCACTACGTGTAGCCAGATCATCCAAATGGCTAGGGATGCTGGCGCTAATAAAGTGTATTTTGCATCAGCTGCCCCCCCTGTTCGTTACCCTAACGTGTATGGTATAGATATGCCCTCTGCAGAAGAATTAATTGCACACGACAGTACCGTTGAAGAGATACAGGAAAAAATTGGAGCAGATTGGTTGGTTTACCAAGATCTTCAAGATCTAATTGATACGGCGACAGAAGGTAATCCTAATGTTGAGGCGTTTGATTGTTCAGTATTTAACGGGGAATATGTTACGGGTGATATTGATGACGACTATCTCAATGAATTAGAGCGGCGTCGCAATGATTTGGTCAAGAGTGGGAAAATGGGGAATGTCGATGAGGAAGCTATCGACCTGCATAACCCACAGTAAATGTCCCACAGTAAATATTTTGCTTAATAGGTTGATATGGCTAATACGATAAAAGATGTTGGTGGCGAGAGCGCTCAAACGGAAGGTTACGGGTTTGATACCGTTGCTATTCGTACAGGTCAGTTGCCAACGGATGAGGGCTCTCATGGGGAGCCTATTTTTACTACATCCAGCTTTGTTTTCAAAGATGCCGCACAAGCAGCCGCTCGGTTTTCTGGTGATGAACCAGGCAATATATACTCTCGCTTTTCTAACCCTACCGTTAATGCTTTTGAAGAGCGCTTGGCAGCAATGGAGGGTGGCGAAAAAGCCGTAGCGACTGCGTCCGGCATGGCGGCAATTTTGAGCACTATGATGGCGTTCCTTGAGGCTGGTGATGAAGTTGTCTCCTCCCGTAGTATCTTCGGAACAACGAATGTGTTGTTTGAAAAATATCTGAAGAAGTTTGGAGTAAAGACGACTTTTGTTGGCCTGTCTGACCTTGATCAGTGGGAATCTGCTATTACGGACAAGACAAAACTATTGTTTTTGGAGACACCATCGAACCCTTTGTGTGAAATTGCTGATATTAGAGCGTTGTCGACGTTGGCAAAAGCTCGAGGTGTTTTGCTGGTAGTTGATAATTGCTTTTGTACACCAGCATTACAAAAGCCATTAGCATTAGGTGCGGACATCATCGTTCACTCCGCAACTAAATATCTTGACGGTCAAGGGCGCTGTATTGGTGGAGCTGTTGTCGGTAGTAATGAATTGATGGCTGAAGTTTACGGGTTCTTGCGCAGCGCTGGCCCAACATTAAGTCCTTTTAATGCGTGGGTTTTTCTTAAAGGGCTTGAAACTTTAAGCCTTCGAATGAAAGCACATAGTGCTAGTGCGTTACGCCTAGCGGATTGGTTAGAGGGTCAGCCTGGCGTTAAGCACGTATTTTACGCAGGGTTGCCGACGCATCCTCAACACCTGCTTGCGAGAGAGCAACAAGAAGCGTTCGGTGGAATTGTGTCTTTTGAGTTAGAAGGCGGAAGAAAGGCTGCGTGGGCTTTAATTGATGCAACGGAATTTTTTTCTATCACTGCCAATCTAGGTGATGCAAAAACTACAATCACACACCCTGCAACCACGACACATGGCCGTTTAAGTGATGACGCTAAAGCCAGTGCAGGGATTACGGAAGGATTGATTCGTGTTGCTGTAGGCTTAGAAGATGTTAATGATATCAAGGCAGATCTGGCGAAAGGGCTAAGGGCGCTTTCCAACTAGCTTAGAATATTCAGTCGAAATGAGAGCCTCAGCCATTGTTTAGTGCCTGAGGTTTTTTTTGGAATGGACTATCTTGGTGGCAAGTATCACCCAGCAATAAAAAAACTCGAATAGCAGGAACTCTTTAGCCATACTGGATATCTTAAATACGTAAAAGTAGCAGGATTTAGGGGTGTGATGTGTCGAGTCAGTTGATTCAGAAGGTTGTTCAGAGTGTTGGTGGTGTGCTTCTTGGGAAGGACAGGCAAATTAAGCTCTGTATTGCTTGCTTAATTGCTAAAGGTCACTTGTTGTTAGAAGACCTTCCTGGGATGGGGAAAACAACACTTTCCCATGCATTGGCTGAGGCTCTTGGTATGAGCTATCAACGGATTCAGTTTACAAGTGATATGCTGCCATCCGATATTCTCGGTGTCAGTGTATTTAATGTTAATACTACTGAATTTGAATTTCGAAAAGGGCCTATTTTCACACAATTGGTGTTGGCTGATGAGATCAATCGAGCGACCCCCAAAGCACAGAGTGCATTGCTTGAGGCGATGGAAGAGAGACAGGTGACCCTTGATGGGCATTCTTATACATTGCCTTTACCGTTTTTTGTTATAGCCACACAAAACCCTAGTGACCAAATGGGAACGTTTCCCTTGCCCGAATCACAAATGGACCGCTTTTTAATGCGTATTCATCTAGGATATCCTGATCCCTTAATAGAAAGAGAACTTATTACTGGGGTGGATAGAAGACGATTGATAAAGGATATGCAGCCGGCGATCAATGCTGAGCAACTTTTTGAGTTGCAAGAGCAGGCTACCAAGGTCCATCTGTCAAATGCAGTGATAGATTACATTCAACGCTTAATTGCATTTTCTAGGCAGCCATCACTCAATCAAGTGGGGGTATCACCGAGAGGGACTTTGGCGCTTGTTGCTGCAGCTAAAGCTTACGCTTTAGTCGAGGGGCGGGGGCATGTTGTACCTGAAGATGTGCAGGCCGTGCTTGCCCCTGTTGTGGAGCATAGGATGCAAGGCAGTCAGGACATTACAGGGCATGCAGGGATGAGTGTTGTTCAGCAAATGTTGTCCGACGTGGATGTTATTGATCGTTCGCTGCTGTAGCGATGATTTGCTATAGACTTATTCGTATGGCAGGTGAATTGTGTGACAAAACTTTTCTATCAAATCCGACAAAATATAAATGCTCGCTGGCTGCGCTGGATTCAGCGTCGAGTGCCTAAGGCACTACGCGTTGAATTGGATCAGCGCAAAGTGTTTATTTTCCCAACGCGTTATGGTTTTTTCTTTTTGTTTACTGCTTTTTTGTTGTTTATGGGAGGGATTAATTATGAAAATAGCCTAATACTTAATCTTAGTTTTTTTCTGGTAAGTTTGTTTCTGGTTGCTATTTTGCAAACCTTTAAAAATCTATCGGGTTTGGTGTTGGTGGCAGGGGAAACTAAGCCTGCGTTTAAAGGTCGGGACGCATTGTTTGAGATTTTGTTCGAAAGAGAATCGTTTCGACAATACGAATCTTTGCAAGTAACGTGGGAAGGCCAAACTTCTGAACTGATCAATGTTATTGAGAGAACCAAGCAACCTGTTGAAATGTATCTGCGCGCTGATAGGAGGGGGAGGTATAGTCCGGGGCGCTTTAAAGTCCAAAGCACTTTTCCCTTGGGGTTGTTGCGGACTTGGTCTTGGGTGCAATTAGATATTTCGGCAATTGTTTACCCCATGCCTGTGCGTTGTGAATATGTAGGAACCGAAGGTGATGGCAATAAAGAAGGTAATATAAAAATTCCTGCGGGGCAGGATGAATTTGAGCATTTGCGGCATTACCAGATTGGAGATTCACTTAAAAATATCGCATGGAAAAAATATGCAAATAGCCAAAAGCTATTGTCGAAGGTTTTTCATGGGGTTGCCGGAGACACCTATTGGTTGCGATGGGATGGCGTGCCATCAACAGACGTAGAAATGAAGTTGTCAATGTTGTGCTACTGGGTTATTACTTACAGCCAAGAAAATCGTGTTTTTGGATTGTCACTCCCTTCAGGAGATATAGTCCCCTCGGCAGGGCGGGAGCATGAAGTCAATTGTTTGCGGGTATTGGCTTTATATGGAATAGGTGGTGCTGCACAGTGAAGAACAAAGCGGTGTACCCCATGCCTAGGTCGAGCCTTTTGTTGTTATTAGCAACGGTAGGGTTTGCTATAGCACCTCACATATTGCGATTGCCACTATGGCTGCCTGTTGTTGCGGTTGCATGTGTTGGGTGGCGTATCCAGGTGTATAGAGAACGCTGGGTATTTCCAAGTCGTATCGTACGATTTTCTATCGTTGTCGCTAGTATGGTGGCAATATTTTTGTATTATGGAACCGTTATAGGTCCAGATGCTGGCGTAGCATTGTTGATTTTAGCGTATTTGTTTAAATTGCTAGAAATGTACAAGGAACGAGATGCATTTCTAATCGCCATTTTGAGCTATTTTGTTATCGCGACAAACTATTTGTTTTCCACTGCTCTGTTGTCTACTTTATATACCATGATTGTTGTGTTGTTTGTTACGGCATCCCTTGTCGGTCTAAATCAATCACCCCGAGAGGTAAAACCAAAACGTACGCTGGGCATCGCGGCCAAATTATTTGTGCAGGCCATTCCTATTATGATTGTACTGTTTGTTTTTGTGCCGAGAGTTAGCCCTATGTGGGCATTAAATATTGATAATGGTCATGCAAAAACAGGTTTGAGCGATTCGGTTTCGCCCGGTGACATTTCAAATCTGTCAAAGTCCCCAGCTTTGGCTTTTACTGTTGAATTTTTCGGAGATAAGCCGGCTCAAAAAGACCTGTATTGGCGGGGTGTAACTTATGTTGATTTTGATGGCAGAACGTGGCGTAGGGGCTCGTTTGAAGGATACAGTAACGCCAAACAGTTAGTAAAGAGTGAGCTTGTTGTTCAATCGGATACATTTAAGTACCGAGTTATTATGGAGCCGAACTACCGACATTGGTTGTTCGCGCTCCCTTACTCGATAGTCAATGAAAGTAATGTTAAGCAAACAAAATCGCTGGTGTTAACAAGAAAAGAATCAGTGTCATCGTTGGTGTCTTATGAAGTTGTTAGCCACCCCAAATACTCCTATCAGGGTGGCGGATTGAATGCTGTGGAGCGAGAGAGGAATACGCAGTTACCGTCAACAGATATTCGAGCAAAGCGAAAAGCTAAAGAAATGTTCGGGGCTGCCAAAGGAGATCCACATACATATGCAGAATCAATATTGCGTTGGTTTAATAAAGACAATTTTGTTTACACCTTAAAGCCGCCTCTATTGAGGATTAATGTAATAGATGGTTTTTTATTCTCCTCTCAGCAGGGCTTTTGTGCGCACTATGCGGGGGCGTTTGTGTTTATGATGCGGGCTGTGGGTATACCTGCACGAATGGTCGGAGGGTATCAAGGGGGAGAATACCATGAGGCTGGGCATTTGATGGTAAGACAGTATCACGCTCATGCCTGGGCCGAAGTGTGGTTTCAAGGCCGTGGCTGGGTACGGGTTGACCCTACTGCAGCAGTTGCGCCAGAAAGGGTTTTGTCTGGGCCGGACGGAGCGGTGACTGATGATAGCTTTTCTTCGGATTCACCGTTATCGCCTTTGTTATTTCGAAATAGCCCTTTTTTTCGTGGCTTACGAGCCAAGATGGAGCATGTTGATTTTCTCTGGTCTCGTTGGGTGGTTGGTTATAACAATTCCACACAAACGCAGTTTCTCTCCCGTTGGATGGATAATGTTACTCCGCAAAAAATTGTGATGGTGATGTTTGTATTTTTGGGTGGGGTAATGCTAGTTTTGGCGGTTTATATTTTGCTGGAAAGACGTAGGAAAAAGCTCGATCCAGTAGATGTCGCGTATCTTCGGTTTGGCGACAAGCTTGCTAACAAAGGGGTTGAACGTAAATCAGGGGAAGGCGTGTGGTCATATTGTGAGCGAGCATCACTTGCTCTTCCCAATAGTGCCGAGGATATTCATGATATTACGCAGCTGTATGATGATATTCGGTACGGGAGAATGGCAAATGAAAATATTGGGAATAGACAGGATGTTGGTGGTACACTGTCGCAACGTCAAAAAAAGCGCAAAGCACAGTTCAAACAAAAAGTGCGGAGTCTACGGCTAAAGCTTTGAATTATAATAATAAAAGGGTTCGAAATGAGTCGTCTTCAACGGCCGTTGTTCATTTCTATCATCATAGCGATAGCGTTGTATGTTGGTGCGCTTTTCTTCGGTGATTTTGAAGCAACTAAACAGGCCTTAGCCAATATTCCTCTAATTGGCTGGTGTGCCATTATAGGCCTATCTTTAATCAATTATCTATTACGTTACTATCGCTGGGATTGGTATATTCGAGAATTGTCTGGCGTTAAAATCCCTTTTAAACGACATTTTAGCTACTATCTGGCAGGATTTGCGCTTTCTACGACACCTGGAAAGGCGGGGGAAACCATTCGGTCTTTGTATTTGAAACGCCATGATGTCAGTTATAACCAAAGCATCAGTAGTTTTTTTGTTGAGCGCTTTTTGGATTTGTTAACGATCGTTTTACTCTCAGTATTAGTTGCATTTCAATTTGAAGACTATGCGGTTTTTGTTTTGATTACCGCAGTTTCGATTTTTGCAGCGTTGCCTCTGTTGCATAGCGCTTGGCTGATGGCTTTATTAAGTGTCGTTGGCGATAAGTATCAAAAAATATCCACACCTATTACTCACCTTATCGCGTTACTTCGATCCTCATCGGTATTGTTGAAAAACAAGGTGTTATACGGAGGCTTTATCATTGGTATCATTGCTTGGACTGCCGAGGGTTTTGGGTTTTGGTTGGTTCTTGAATATTTGGGTCAAAATGTAGATGTCGCCCTTGCTATTAGTATTTATGGTATCGCTGTATTGATTGGGGCACTGTCCTTTTTGCCGGGCGGGTTGGGAAGTACTGAGGCGGTCATGGGGGGGTTGTTGATAGCGTCGGGTGTAGATAGCTCAGTAGCCATTGCTGCAACATTGGTGTGTCGTATTGCAACCCTATGGTTTGCGGTATTTATAGGATTAGGCGTCAGTGGCTGGTTAGCGAGTATTGGGCTAGCACCTGAGTTTGCAAAGAAGAGTTAGGTTATTAGATTATGTCACTAGAAGTTAGGTCGCCGGAAACAATGTCGAGAAATATCGAAGAACAAAAACCACTTATTGTTGATTTAGATGGAACCCTAATCCGTTCAGATCTGCTTATTGAATCTTTTTTATTGCTGATTAAGCAAAATCCACTGTTAATGTTTATGGTTGGTTATTGGCTCATAAAAGGTGGGAAGGCTTTTATGAAGAGGGAAATCGCACGACGGGTGGATTTGCCTGTTAATCTACTTCCTTATAATAAAGAACTTGTTACTTATTTAACCTTACAGAAAAAAATTGGTCGAACTATTGTGCTGGCTACGGCATCTGATCGGAAGTTTGCTAATGATGTAGCTAATTATTTAGGCCTGTTCGATAACGTTTACGCATCTGAAGGTGGCGTGAACCTTTCCGGCTCGCGTAAGCGCGAAGCATTAAGTAGGGATTTTGGAGTCAATGGGTATGTCTATGCTGGTAATGCTTCTGTTGATTTGAAAGTATGGGAGGAGTCAGCTGCAGCGATTGTGGTTGGGAGTGAATCTCTTGCTCGTCGCTCTAAAAACCTTTGTGAACTTGAATATCATTTTGAGAGCTCACAGGGTGGTTTGAAAGTATGGTTGAAGGCCCTGAGAGTTCATCAGTGGGTCAAGAACGCCCTTATATTTATACCTTTGTTAGCTGCGCACAGGCTTGCTGATGTGGATGCGCTTATTGCATGCTTGATGGCATTTATAGCTTTTTCCTTGTGTGCTTCTAGTGTTTATTTGCTTAACGATTTGTTGGACCTTCCGGATGATCGTCGCCATAAAACCAAAAAGAACCGACCTTTTGCGGCAGGTACACTAGATTTGTTGCATGGCTTGTTGGCAGCTCCACTTTTGTTGGCCGGGGCATTCTTTATTACGCTTTTTTTGCCGATCGAATATTTTGCTGTGCTGCTTGGTTATTATATTCTTACCTTTGCCTATAGTTTTTATCTTAAGCGCGTTGTGTTAGTGGATGTAGTGACTCTTGCAAGCCTATATACGGTTCGAATTGTTGCAGGTGCAGCGGCCATATCTGTTGCGTTGTCGTTCTGGCTGCTGGCCTTTTCAGTGTTTTTGTTCTTGAGTTTGGCGATATTAAAACGCTATACAGAGTTACTTTCGCTGAAAGGGCGAAGCTCGAAAAAGACACTTGGTCGTGGTTATCAAATAGAAGATTTGGAGTTGTTGTCTTCTTTAGGTGGCTCTAGCGGTTATATTTCTGTATTGGTATTAGCGTTGTATATCAATAGTGCTGAGATTTTGAAATTGTATGCAAACCCAATGGTGATGTGGCCAATATGTTTAGTGATGCTTTATTGGGTAAGTCGATTATGGATTTTTGCACATAGAGGGCAAATGGATGATGACCCCATTGTTTTTGCACTTAAGGATAAAGTGAGTGTTGTGTGCGGTGCGATCATTGGTGCATTTATGGTGGCAGCGACCTTTTAACCGTTTTGTAAAGGAGAGTGGCGATGGCAAAACAATATGTTTCGTGGGGACGTTACCCCTATAAGCAACAGAAGGGGTTTGATTTTTCATGGCGAGACCAAGCGTTACCTGAAAATACCAACTTCCTGCCTCAGGGTAACGCCAGAAGTTACGGTGACAGTTGTATGAATCAAAATGGAGTGGTGGTTTCGTCACGTAAGCTCAATCGTTTTATTCATTATGATCAAAAAGAGGGGCTCATACGTTGCGAGGCGGGTGTAACTCTTAGTCAGATACTTGATTTGGTTGAACCACATGGCTGGTTTTTGCATGTGACTCCAGGCACTAAATTTGTTACCGTTGGTGGTGCGCTTGCAAATGATGTGCATGGGAAAAATCATCATGTTGCTGGTACCTTTGGGTGTTACGTTACACAATTTGAGATCATGCGGTCTGACGGTACCCGAATGATATGTTCACCTTCGGAAAATTCAGATTATTTTGCTGCGACTGTTGGTGGTTTGGGTTTAACTGGCTTTATCGTGTGGGTCGAGTTGAACCTTAAAAAAGTTGAAAACTCTGCGGTGAATGTCGAGAACATTAAATATAACTCGTTGAGTGAATTTTTCACCTTATCTGAAGATTCTGAAGAGGATTATGAATATACAGTCGCGTGGGTAGATTGCTTAGCGAAGGGTGAACAGGCAGGGCGCGGTCATTTTTCTCGCGCTAATCATGCTAAAAATCAGGTAAAACCAAGTCGTCCCAAAATGACATTATCGGTGCCGATTGATCCGCCGCTTTCGATGATAAATTCGTTGACGTTAAAGGCATTTAATAGCTTGTACTATAACCGTCAGAGAGACGAGAGAGCATACAGCACAGTTCATTATGACCCTTTCTTTTATCCGCTTGATGGCATTAAGAACTGGAATAGAGTATACGGTCCAAAAGGGTTTTTGCAGTTTCAATGCGTGGTTTCTCCTGAAAATAGTGAGGCAGCTATTCGTGAAATATTGGAAAGAATCTCAATGGCCAACAAGGGGTCTTTTTTAGCAGTGTTAAAAGTGTTTGGGGACGTGCCTTCTCCTGGTTTGCTTTCCTTCCCTCGGCCAGGGGCAACGCTAGCTTTGGATTTCCCTTACCAGGGTAGTAAAACATTAGAGCTGCTTGATCAGTTAGATAATGTAGTTTGTCAGGCTAATGGCGCTATATATCCCGCAAAAGACGCTCACATGAGCGGTTCTCACTTCAAACAATATTATCCAAAATTTGAGGATTTTAAGCAATTTATTGATCCTGCTATATCTTCAAGTTTTTGGTCTCGAGTTATGGAGGAAAAAGAATGAAAAATTGGTTAATTTTAGGAGCTACTTCCGCAATAGCTGATGAGGTGATGCGGCTTTGGGCGGGGAGAGGCTATAAGTTGTTTCTTGTCGCGAGAAATCAAGACAAAATGGATATGATTAAAGCAGATCTAAGTGTTCGTGGGGCATCTCAAGTTGAAACCTATGTTCTGGATGCGAATGAAACAACGAAGCATATTTCATTGCTGGATGAAGCTGATAAACGATTAGGTCATATCGATGGTGTTTTTATCGCTCATGGTACGTTACCTGATCAGAAGGCATGTGAGAAGAGTTATGACGTTGCGTATCAAGAAATACATACGAATGCACTGAGCGTTATTTCGTTATTAACTGAGGTGGCTAATCGATTCGAGGCTAGAGGGCATGGTGATATCGCAGTGATTTCATCAGTCGCAGGGGATAGAGGTAGGCAGTCAAACTATGTCTATGGTGCAGCAAAAGCGTTGTTAAGCACTTATCTTCAAGGGTTGCGAAATAGACTGACAAAATCTAATGTCCACGTGCTAACGATCAAGCCAGGGTTTGTAGACTCTCCAATGACGGCCGAATTTGATAAAGGTGCGTTATGGGCTAGCACGGAGCAGGTTGCTACGGGGATTGTGAGTGCTGTTGATAAGCAGCGCAATGAGGCTTACTTACCTGGTTTCTGGTGGGCGATTATGTTTATCATAAAACATGTGCCTGAGTTTGTTTTTAAGAAATTAAGTATGTGACCTTCTTTAGCTGTATTGAAAAGACAAATAAAAAAGGCTCTAGTGATAATTACTAGGGCCTTTTTTATTTGTTGTGACGAATCACATCAATGCGAATTAAAATTCTGAGCTACAGGAATGTTAGCGCCATCTGCTACGTCAGTATAAGCATTAATAGGATCAGAGTTTAAGTGCTTGTAGATTTCAGCTGGCGATGGGTAAACGTTTGTGCTCTGGCTAAGACAGTTTGGGAGGTTGCGAGTGAACGCCTATATACAGACGATGAATACTGAGTATACGCCCCCATAAGCTAAGCTTATTATTAACTTTTGGAAGGAAATGGCGTAGAATACAGGCGCGCAAATACGAGTGTGGCCTACACTTTATTCCTTGCGACAGTTAGTTGACTGTAAGCAAAGCCGTATCGTTGCAACCAAACACCAGCGGATGAGGGCCAAATAGTGCTAGAAGTGCTATCGTACACAATTAGCTGAACGTGCAGAACTAAATATTCCACGCCTGCAAACCAAACAGCTGACCTTATGTAGTTGGTTAAAGACCTAAAAACTGGTGAAGAAAAAATCCTAAGCAATCTGTTGGAAAACCACGAACCTCTGGGCGTTGGAGATGCCGCTTATGTAAATGCGTTTTTTGACAACCATTATTAAAACTGTGAATGAGAGATTTGTATGAGTTTGTATTCAGAATACCTAGAAGAAATTGCGGTTCGTAAAAAGGACCTAGGGTTGAGCCCACTGCCTATTGATGGCGCCGAGTTGTTAGCGGAGATCATTGCTCAGATTAAAGATACTGAAAATGAGTACCGCAAAGACTCCTTAAACTTCTTCATTTACAATACCTTACCCGGTACAACCAGTGCGGCAGGTGTTAAAGCGCAGTTTTTGAAAGAGATCATCCTAGGTGAGTATGTTGTAGAAGAAATTACATCTGAATTTGCATTTGAATTGCTATCGCACATGAAAGGTGGTCCGTCTGTTAAAGCGCTTCTAGATTTAGCCTTGTCTGATGACGTATCAATATCAACAGCTGCAGCAGAGGTACTGAAAACACAGGTATTTTTATACGAAGCTGATACAGATCGTTTAGTAACCGCATTTAAGGCGGATAATGCGATCGCTAAAGATATTCTAGAGAGCTACGCTCGTGCCGATTTCTTTACCAAGCTTCCGGAAATCGATGAGAAGATAGACGTAGTTACTTATATTGCCGCTGAAGGTGATATTTCTACTGATTTACTTTCTCCTGGTAACCAGGCGCACTCTCGTTCAGACCGTGAACTTCACGGCCAGTGCATGATTACTCCTGACGCTCAGCAGGAAATCCAAGACCTTCAAAAGCAAAACCCAAACGCAAAAGTAATGTTGATCGCTGAAAAAGGTACTATGGGCGTAGGCTCATCTCGTATGTCTGGCGTTAATAACGTGGCGCTTTGGGCAGGCAAGCAAGCAAGTCCTTATATTCCATTCGTAAACTTCGCGCCAGTTGTGGCGGGAACGAACGATATATCTCCAATCTTCTTGACCACTGTCGGTGTGACGGGCGGCATCGGGCTTGACCTGAAAAACTGGGTGAAAAAGCTAGATGCAGACGGTAAAACTGTTCTTGATGCAAATGGCGACCCAGTGCTAGAGCAAGCCTATTCCGTTGCAACCGGCACAGTGCTTACCATTAATACTAAAGAGAAAAAACTGTATAACGGCGACAAAGAACTTGTAGATGTGTCTGCAGCGTTCACACCTCAAAAAGTCGAATTTATGAAAGCTGGCGGCTCATACGCTATTGTCTTCGGTAAAAAGCTTCAGACCCTTGCTGCAGAAGCGCTTGGCGTAGAAGCTCCGTTGGTATTTGCACCTTCACTAGAAATTTCTAATGAAAGCCAAGGCCTGACTGCCGTTGAAAAAATCTTCAACATGAACGCGTTAGGTGTTGCATCAAAAACGGCACTGCATGCAGGCTCTGATGTCCGCGTTAAAGTGAATATCGTTGGCTCGCAAGATACAACAGGCTTGATGACCTCTCAAGAGCTTGAGTCGATGGCTGCAACGGTTATCTCTCCAAGTGTTGATGGTGCTTACCAATCAGGTTGTCACACGGCATCCGTTTGGGATAGTAAAGCGCAAACTAATATTCCTAAACTAATGTCGTTTATGAATAAGTTTGGCTTAATCACCGCTCGCGACCCAAAAGACGTCTATCTTCCAATGACCGACGTGATACACAAGGTATTGAATGACATCACAATTGATGACTCTGCAATCATCATTGGTGGTGATTCGCATACTCGTATGTCTAAAGGTGTCGCGTTCGGTGCAGACTCAGGTACGGTTGCCATCGCGCTAGCCACGGGTGAAGCGGCTATGCCGATTCCTGAATCTGTTAAGGTTATGTTCAAGGGCGCAATGAAAGACCATATGGACTTCCGTGATGTGGTGCATGCTACCCAAGCGCAAATGCTTAAGAAATTTGGCGAAAACGTTTTCCAAGGTCGCGTAATTGAAGTGCAAATCGGTACTTTATTAGCTGACCAAGCCTTCACGTTCACAGATTGGACTGCTGAAATGAAAGCGAAAGCGTCTATCTGTATTTCTGAGAACGATACGCTTATCAAGTCGTTAGAGATTGCTAAGAGTCGTATTCAGATAATGATCAACAAAGGCATGGAAAACGAGGCTAACATGCTTCAAGGTCTAATCGATCTTGCTGACAAGCGTATTGCAGGCATTGTTTCTGGCGAAAATCCAGCGCTTGCTCCAGATGACAATGCTGTTTACTTCGCTGAGTTGGTTGTTGATCTGGACCAAATTGACGAACCAATGATTGCTGACCCAGACGTGAACAACGAAGACGTATCTAAGCGTTATACGCACGATACAATTCGTCCTGTTTCATACTACAAGGGCACTAAAAAAGTTGACCTTGGTTTTGTTGGGTCATGTATGGTTCATAAGGGCGATATGCAGATCATTGCACAAATGCTAAGAAACCTTGAAGAGCAAAATGGTGAGGTTAAGTTCAACGCACCTCTTGTGATAGCGCCGCCAACTTACAATATTGTTGATGAGCTGAAAGCCGAAGGTGATTGGGATGTTCTGACGAAATACGCTGGCTTCGAATTTGATGATGCTAAGCCTAAAAGTACGGCTCGTACTGGCTATGAAAACATCATGTATCTGGAGCGTCCAGGGTGTAACTTGTGCATGGGTAACCAAGAAAAAGCGGAAAAAGGTGACACTGTGTTGGCCACATCCACTCGTCTTTTTCAAGGTAGAGTGGTTGAAGATACCAGTGAGAAGAAAGGTGAGTCACTGTTAGCATCTACTCCAGTTGTAGTGCTTTCGACTATTCTTGGTCGTACTCCGACTCTTGAAGAGTACAAGGACGCAGTGAAGGGCATTAACCTGACTTCTTTTGCGCCACCGTCAGAAGACCTAAGCAGGCCGTCTATTCCGGTTAAAATGCTTTAACCTTGATTGCTCTTGGTTTTAGTTGCAGCCCCACTCTTGGTGGGGCTGCTTAGCCTTCAAGAGACTCTTTAGTTAAGATATGAAAAAACCGAGAGCGGAAACGCTCTCGGTTTTTTGTTTCAGCAGTCTTCAGTCAAACAGTGGGTCTAGGTCGGGGTGTTTTTTTTGTATAATTTGGGTTCTTTGTTTGGACGCTTGCTGAATCGGCGGTATTCCCATTGATATTGCTCTGGGGCATCGGCTACAAATTTCTCTATTGACCGGTTCAAACCGGTAACGGATTCAAGGAGATCTTTAGAGTAGATCATGGGGTCAGCTTTTTTGAAAACTAAACGGTATCTTCCTTTGGGGAGTCTTAGGCAGTAAAAGCCGAGGGCAACTGTGTCTGTGCGTTGAAGCATTTTTGAGGCGATGACGGGCGTAAGTGCTTCGATACCAAATAAAGGGGCGAAAACGCCTCCTGATGTGTCGGGCTCTTGGTCGGGTAGGATACCCGTAATACCGTGTTGTTTTAGGCATTTAAACATTGCTATAACGCCATGATTCGTTGCAGGAACGACTTTTAAACCTAGTTGGGTTCGGGCCCTATATATCATTTTATCGAGAGCTTCTAGCTTACTGGGCTTGTACATGGTGGTCATTGTATAAAAGTGGGTTAAAAAGTAACCTGCAATTTCCCAGTTTCCAAGATGAGGAGCAAGTAGCATGACGCCTTTGTTGTCTTTGATTGCGTCACGAAGAAAGTTTTCACCCTCAACCTCAGTTATCCGCTCTATAAGTTTCAGGGGGTCTTTGGTCCAGGCAGCGCCTAATTCAAACAGGGTTACCCCGGTTTCTATTAGGCTTTGTTTTACTAGTTTTTGGTTTTTTTCGAGCGATTGCTCGGGGTAGCATAGGTTAATGTTTATTTCGGTGAAACGTCTTAATTCAGAGTTGCTAGCCCATAGCGACCACCCGGCAATTTTGCCCAGCCGGTGATTGATTGAAAGGGGAAGGGAGCCGGCGACCTTGAAAAAACTTGCGGTGAGGATGTCTTTCACAATAATTCTTTATCCGCGTTAGTTAGTTAAGCGCAAGAATAGAGTAAAATGCGCTCCTATCCAAGTGAGCGTATAACATTGTAGGGCGATAAATGGTTGATATTAGTAACATACAGCAGTTTCTTTTGTGTGCAACACCAGAGGCTTGGTTGGTAGAGGCAGAGAAAAACCTTGATATCATATTGATCGATCACGCTCATTGTGAGAGGAAGGCGGCTTCTACAGCAATGAGCCTTTTATTTCGGTATGTTGATAGAAAGGAATTACTCGTTAAATTGTCACAGTTGGCAAGGGAAGAGTTGTTGCACTTTGAGCAAGTTCTCGAATTCATGGAGCAGCTTGATGTGAAGTATGATCATATGACTGCGGGTCGTTACGCGAAAGAGCTTCGTCAGGATATACGGTCCAATGAGCCTTTTCGGCTAGTTGACACGTTAATTATCGGAGCCATTATAGAGGCTCGTTCCTGTGAGCGTTTTGCTGCACTGGCGCCACGGCTACTAAAGAATGAACGTACGGCTGCGCTTGGGCGGTATTATGTGTTTTTATTGAAGTCTGAAAGTCGCCATTATGAAGATTATTTGGCGCTGGCTACGTTGTATTCACCTGAAGATATTAAGGGTCGGGTTGAGTCGTTTTTGGCGTGCGAGAAGCAATTGATTGAAGGCGCGGATTCAGAGCTTCGCTTCCATAGCGGTGTTCCTGGGTAGCGGTTGCCCTATCGTGGAGAGGTTTGCGGGTCAAATTGATATGGCTAGTTACCTAAGGTTGTTAGCTTTGTGGGATCAAGAATTTGCTGAGTTTAATGCCAGAGCTATCGGCTACGATCATCCAGCCATATTTGTCCCAGTCCCCCAGTACATAACGGTATGCGCCTTCGGGATCTGTTAATGTGTGGGTTGCTGGCCGATGAGTATGGCCATGTATCAGTGTGTCGCAATGTTTGGTTTTGAGCGTTTTTGATACTTCTTGCTGGTCAACATCCATTATGTATTCAGATTTGACCGCGGCAGATTCTTGACTTTTTTGCCGCAACGCCTGAGCAATTTCTAGTCTCTCTGACACGGGTTTTGATAAAAAGTCTTCTTGCCAGGCTGGATTTCTGACGACCTCTCGGAAAGCCAAGTATTGAGTGTCTTGGGTGCAGAGCGTGTCGCCATGCATCAGCACTATTGGCTTCTCATTAAGGTGGATGATTGTACCGTCGTTTATAAGTTGAGCGCCTATATCTTCGCAAAAAGATTGTCCGATTAGGAAATCGCGATTGCCATGCATGATATATAAATCTATATCTGCATCTGTGATGGTTTTTAGGTGTGTTTTAACTTCCTGGATAAGCGCGCTGGAGCAATCATCACCGATCCAGGCTTCGAAAAAGTCACCAAGGATATAGAGTGCTGATGTTGGTGTGTCTGAGTTGATGCATTCTCGTTGGATGAACGAGAGAAGCGCCCTGGTTATGTCCGGGCGCTTCTCTGTTAAATGCAAATCAGATATAAAAACGGTTCTCATTGTATTGAGATTGTTACCTTATTCTGATTATTCGGCTGTTTTTTCTACAACTTCAGCTTTCTCAATAATAACTGACTCTACGGGAACATCTTGATGCCCGCCGCTGCGTCCAGTTTTCACGGCTTTAATCTTTTCTACGACGTCCATGCCATCGGTCACTTTACCGAATACGGCGTAACCCCAGCCTTGTTGGCTTTCAGAGGTAAAGTCTAGGAAGCTGCTGTCCTTTACGTTAATAAAGAATTGCGTGCTGGCTGAATGTGGGTCAGATGTGCGAGCCATTGCTATTGTGCCAACTGTGTTTTTAAGTCCGTTGTTTGCTTCGTTTTTAATGGTTGCATCTGTTGGCTTTTGGTTCATGTCGACATCAAAGCCGCCGCCTTGGATCATAAAGTCACTAATAACGCGGTGGAAAACTGTGCCGTCATAATGCCCTTTCTTAACGTATTGAACGAAATTCTCTACGGTGATGGGAGCCTTGGCTCTGTCGAGCTCTAATGTGATGTTACCGAAATTTGTATGAAGAATGACTAGGATTAGTTCCATATTGTGTGCCTTAGCTATTTATGTGAATGTAAAAGGGTTATATCAGTTGTTTTGCTTGTTGCCAATTTTTACCAATGATTTTTCTCGGTGTTTTCGAGAGCGGTGGCCTAGGGAAAGCGTTGAGCGTTCGCCGTTAGCGTGTTTTCCATAAGTGTTGCAACCGTCATGGGACCAACGCCGCCGGGTACAGGAGTAATCCAGGCAGCTCTATTTTTTGCAATATCGAATTCTACGTCTCCGCGAAGTTTGCCGTCTTCGCCTCTATTGATGCCTACATCAATAACAATTGCTCCAGGTTTTATCCAGTCACCGGGTATAAAGTGGGTTTTTCCTACCGCGACAACAAGTAAATCTGCTCTCTGGACGTGGCTTTTTAAATCCGTTGTGAATCGGTGGCAGGTTGTTGTTGTGCACCCGGCAAGCAGTAGTTCTAATGTCATTGGGCGGCCAACGATGTTTGATGCCCCGACAATGACTGCTTCTAGTCCATGGAGATCTATGTCAGTAGTTTGTAATAGTGTCATTATGCCCTTTGGTGTGCAGGACCTTAATCCTGGCATGCGTTGGGCGAGCAGACCGACATTGGTCGGGTGAAACCCGTCAACATCTTTTGTTGGATTGATGCGATTGATGATTTCGTTTGCGTCCAATGAGTCTGGTAGCGGCAGTTGCACTAAAATGCCGTCGATGCTGTCATCCTCATTGAGTTCGTCAATAAGCCCGTCAAGCGCCTCCTGTGTCGTTTCAGAGGGTAGGTCGTATGCCCTGGACATAAAGCCTATGGCTTCGCAGGCTTTACGTTTCTTGTCGACATAAACCGAGGAGGCGGGATCGTCGCCTACTAGGACTACAGCGAGTCCTGGCGGGCGGTATCCTTGTTCGATGCGATCTGCAACAGAATGAGATATGGATTGTCGTAGATCGGCGGCAATTTTGTTGCCGTCAATGATTTGTGCTGTCATAGGCTGATTTGATGAAGAACCTGGTTGTATAGTAAGAAGCTAGAATGGATGAGTGCTTCTCAGGAGTGAAAGTGAGGTGAACATTTTCTCATTGTTGAATAAGCCGCGTAAAGGATAGTGTGAAAATGATCTTAAAAACTTTTATTTCATTGAATTTTATAAAAAATGTTTGACTGATGTGGGGTTGCTGTATATTATCGCCACCTCTTCAAAGGGCACTGCCCAACTGAAGAGAAACGGGGTATAGCGCAGCCTGGTAGCGCGCCTGCTTTGGGTGCAGGATGTCGGGAGTTCGAATCTCTCTACCCCGACCATATTTTGGTCTTTATCGGTTTTATCTAGATCCAGAAAAGGTAATAGATAAAGGCAGTCAACAGAAAGAGTTGACACGTTAGTTGATAGCAGTAGTGGCACCGTACCGCGCCCGTAGCTCAACCGGATAGAGCATCGGCCTTCTAAGCCGAGGGTTGCAGGTTCGAGTCCTGCCGGGCGCACCATGTCATATGTCATGATAAGCCGTTGCTACAATTAGTAATAAAGAGTTTGTTGGTGGGCGTAGCTCAGTTGGTAGAGCCCCGGATTGTGATTCCGGTGGTCGCGGGTTCAATCCCCGTCGTCCACCCCAGCATTAAGAAACCGGCAATATCGAAAGGTAT
>MAAC01016911.1_pt1 | contig 40961 bp, 35 predicted proteins | sample 1115981 | NCBI WGS metagenome assembly MAAC01 (sample SAMN04961126, study PRJNA320927) | seawater metagenome | isolation source: sample BD02T64 sea water enriched with oil for 64 days | place: USA:Gulf of Mexico | collected 2013-07-27 | reverse complement strand
TCAGTAATGATGGTAGAAGGAGAAATGGATGAATGTAGCGAAGAAGAAATGGCAGATGCTATTAAATTTGCACATGAAGCTATTAAAATACAGATTGCAGCTCAGGTTCGTTTAGCAGAAGCTTTCGGAAAAAAAGAAACTCGTGAATACGAAACTGCAGAAGTAAATGAAGAATTAGAAAAAAGAATACACGATATAGCATACGATAAATGTTACGCTATTGCTAAGAAGGGAACTTCTAAAGCAGAAAGAACAGCTGCATTTGCTGAAGTTAAAGAAGAAGTAAAAGCATCTTTTACTGAAGAAGAGACAGCCGAATTTGGTCACCTTGTAGGTGGTTATTACAGAAAAGCTGAAAAAGAAGCTGTTAGAGAATTAACTTTAGCAGAAGGTATTCGTTTAGATGGTCGTAAGACTGACGAGATTAGACCTATCTGGTCAGAAGTAGATTATTTACCATCAGTACATGGTTCTGCAATCTTTACTCGTGGAGAAACTCAAGCTTTAGCTACAGTTACTTTAGGGACTTCTAGAGACGCAAATAAAATAGACATGCCATCTTATGAAGGTGAAGAGTCTTTCTATTTACATTATAACTTCCCTCCTTTTTGTACTGGAGAAGCAAGACCTTTAAGAGGAACTTCTCGTAGAGAAGTTGGTCATGGTAACTTGGCTCAACGTGGATTAAAAGGAATGATTCCAGACGATTGTCCTTATACAGTAAGAGTTGTTTCTGAGGTATTAGAATCTAACGGTTCTTCTTCTATGGCAACAGTTTGTGCTGGTACAATGGCGTTAATGGATGCAGGTGTTCAACTTTCAAGACCCGTTTCTGGAATTGCCATGGGATTAATTTCTGATGGAGATCGTTACGCTGTATTGTCTGATATTTTAGGTGATGAAGATCACTTAGGAGACATGGACTTTAAAGTAACAGGAACTTCTGAAGGAATTACTGCTTGTCAAATGGACATTAAAATTAAAGGATTACCATACGAAATTTTAGTAAATGCACTAAAACAAGCTCGTGAAGGTCGTTTACATATTTTAGGTAAAATAACTGAGACAATCTCTTCTGCAAATGAAGAAGTTAAAGAACATGCTCCTAAAATGATCAACAGAAGAATTCCTAATGAACTAATCGGTGCATTTATAGGACCAGGAGGTAAACATATTCAAGAGTTACAGAAAGAAACAGGAACAACAATTGTTATTACTGAAGACGCTGAAACTGAAGAAGGAATTATTGAAATCTTAGGAACAGATCCTGAAGGAATTGAAAAAGTTACTGCTCGTATCGAATCTATGCTATTTAAACCAGCAGTTGGTAGCGCATACGAAGTAAAAGTAATTAAAATGTTAGATTTTGGTGCTGTTGTAGAATACGTAGAAGCTCCAGGAAACGAAGTTTTATTACACGTAAGCGAATTGGCTTGGGAACGTACAGAAAATGTATCTGATGTTGTAAAGATGGGAGATGTATTTGATGTAAAATACTTTGGTTTAGATCCAAGAACTCGTAAAGAAAAAGTATCTCGTAAAGCATTGCTAGAAAAACCAGAAGGTTATGTAGCAAGACCGCCAAGAGATAACAACAACAGAGGTAGAGACAATCGTAATCGCGACAACCGTAGAGACGATAGAAAACCTAGAGAAAAAAGAGATTAATCTAATTTAGATTTCTTTATAAAACTAAAAGCACCTAATATTTTATTAGGTGCTTTTTTTTCTTCAGTCAAATTCGGAATAAATTTTATACCAAATGTTAATAAATGAATGAAACATATCCCATTTATTCTTTTTAGTTTTATTTTCTTTGTGATCCATTTATGAAAATTCAAAGAATCATTTACTTATCGTTGGGCAGTAATCAAGGAGATAAACTTGAAAACCTTCAAAGAGCTGTCAACTTAATCGCAGTTAAAATTGGAGCTATTCAAAAAATTGCCTCAATTTACAAAACCCCTGCTTTGGGTTTTGATGGATTAGATTTTTTAAACACCTGCATTAAAGTATCTACATATTTACCACCTGACAGCTTGATCAAAAGCTTACTTCTGATAGAAGCTACATTAGGTCGAAAAAGAGAAAACTCAACCCAAAACTACTCTAACAGAATAATTGACATTGATATTTTACTATTTGATGATGAGATCATTTTTTCTAAAGATTTAACGGTACCACATCCAAGAATGCTAGAGCGTAAATTTGTATTAGAACCTCTTGTCGAGATTGCAAAAAACACAATACATCCAGTAGAAAAAATTCACATTTATAAATGTTTAGAAAAATGCTCTGATACTTCAGAAATTTCTATTATTTCAGACAAATTGAATAGACCTATTCCTTTAACAGAAAAATACAATTACATTGCTATTGAAGGTAACATTGGGGCTGGTAAAACTAGTTTATCAAAAATGATGTCTGATGAGTTTAATGCGAAGGTTGTGTTAGAACGTTTTGCAGACAACCCTTTCCTTCCAAAATTCTATGAAGACGAAGAACGCTATGCATTCCCATTAGAAATGAGTTTCCTGGCCGATAGATACCAGCAACTGAGCGATGACTTAGCACAATTTGACTTATTCAAAAACTTAATTGTATCAGATTATTATATCTTTAAATCATTAATTTTTGCACAGGTAACTTTACAAAAAGAAGAGTATTTATTGTACAGAAAAATGTTTGATTTGATGTACAAAGAAATTAGCAAACCCGATTTATATGTATACTTATATCAAAATACGGGTCGTTTGATTAAAAATATTCAGAAAAGAGGTCGTGAATATGAACAAAATATTAGTTCGAATTACCTAGATAAAATCCATAATGGGTATAGTAATTTCATTAAGACTCAACAGAATTTAAACACTCTTATAATAGATGTTTCTGAATTGGATTTTGTAAACAATACTGAAGACTATCAATTTATAATTGATAAAATTAACAACCATTAATAATTTTTCTTATTTTTGCGCTAAAGTAGTTCCCCAAATTTTATTATTAAAAACCTATAACTTCTTATGAGAAGTATCTTTTTCGGAATTATTACTTTACTCACACTAAACTCATTAGTGTGTCAAAACAGCCTAGACAATCTTAAATTAAATAGAAATATTGAATTAGAAAACAGTAATAGCTGGGCTATTGGTGGTGGATTTAGTAATTTCATCATGCATGGTGACCTACGCTCAATTGGAACTGGAAATCTTGGAAATTTCTATAATTTTGGGGCATATGCCTATGTAGATAAAATGTTTAACCCATTATTAGGTCTTGAGTTTAAAGTAAATTATTCTAAAATTTCTGGAGGAGCACAATATTTTTCGGATGTTTACGAAATCTTATATCTAAATCAAACCAAAATAACAAACAATTTATTTTTTAAAGGTACAGCATATGGCGCTGAAATGAATTTGATTTTCAGTTTTTCAAACCTATACGTTGCCAACGCAGAGAAATGGCATGTTACAGGTTACCTCGGAGCCGGTTATCACCAATACGATTCTGCTCTTTATGAAAAATTACCAAATGGAGCCAATAATTTACTAGTAGACTTCGGAAAAAACCCCACGAGAAATAGCGTCAATCAGGCTAGTTCAATTTACGTTTCTGCGCAATTAGGTTTAAAATACAGAATCAATAAAAGAGTCGATTTAGAGTTTAGACCTTCGTGGTATTTTAATTACGAAGACCACCTAGATGCTACCATTTCTAACAAACAAGATTGGGAAACATTTTTCGTTACACATGTTGGAGTCGCCATAAAACTTGGAAAGAAAAAAGTATTTACTATTTGGGGAGATCAAAAAAAGCCAGAAGACAAATTTAAAATTACAGATTCTGATGATGATGGTGTTATTGACGAATTAGACAAAGACCCTAACACTCCCGCAGGTGTATTAGTGTATGGTAACGGTACCCCTATTGATAGTGATGAGGATGGTGTTCCGGATTATCTAGATAAATGTAGATTTGAAAAAGGCAGAGCAGACAACAATGGCTGTCCTTTTATTGGCGATAAAGATAGAGATGGCATTCCTGATAGAGAAGACAAATGTCCGGAAGTTAAAGGCCTTGAGAGATATCAAGGATGTCCAGATGCAAATTCATTAAGAGTTACTGAACTCGTAACTGTTATGAGCTATTCTAAAAACATCTACTTTGACACCGCAAGCAACTCTATCAAAAGTGGATTTTATTATACAATGTTAGATGATGTTGCCGAAATAATGCTTAAAAACACAGATGTAACCTTTAGTATTTCTGGATACACAGATAATGTTGGACCAGAACAGTACAACCTAAAACTATCGTCAAGAAGAGCTAATGAAGCCAGAAATTACCTAATTGAAAGAGGTGTAGAAACTGACCGAATTACTGCGAAAGGTTTTGGTGAGGTAAATCCTAAATACGGAAACGATACTGAGCAGTCAAGACAATTAAACAGACGTGTAGAAATTAAGTCTGTTGGACATTACGAAAACAAAACACAAGTAATAAAAAAAGAAAATAAATAACGCATTCATTTTCTCATAAAAAACAAAAACACTCGTAGATCTAGTTTTGTCAACGAGTGTTTTTTGTTTTTTAGAAATCTTTATTAATCGACAAAAGTTCCTTTAGCAGTAATGGAGAATTCTAAATCAAAATTTAAATCACCAGTTGAATCTACATTTCCTTTGTAAGATATATGCACTTCATTATTGTTTAACAGTTTTGTAGCTATTAAAGAATATAATGCTTCGTTTTCTATCAGAAACTCTTTGTTATTATTTATTGAGGTTAATAATGAAACATTAATATAATCAGTAATATTAATATCATCTACAAACAACTCCATATTTGAGACCAAAACTGAAGAGTCAAAGTTCTTAAGCTTATAGCTTATCTTAGAAATAGTAATTTGCCTTAAGAAAGATCTGTTTTCATTAAAAAAGTTAGACGATAATAAACTCAAAGTAGTATTTGAATTTACAGACATCGATCTAGGTTCAATATTATTAACATGAACCACAATATTGTTTGTAAGTTCGTCTTTTGAATAAAAAACGACATTTTCGTCAGCTTGATCACTACAAGAGCTACATAAAAACGACAGCAAGGCTAATAAGCCAAATAATTTTATTTTTTTCATCTTTCGGGGGGATTAGATGGTTATAATGAACTTTAAAGTTAAGAATAAAAAAGAACACCCCCCCTAAGTATATTGCTTATTTTTTTTTTAATTCTAATTTTTCAGCAAAATAATCACAAAAATCACGCATCGTATCTGTCATTTTTTGATCGTCAGTTGCTCTGTGAAACGTTGAGGCCATTGACACCAAAGTTTGATGAAAGAATTGTTTCATATCGTCAACAGGCATATCTTTTGTCCAAAGATCCATTCTTAAAGTGTCTTTCTTTTTATGATCCCAAACAGAAATCATTAGAGCTTTAGACTCAGCTTTATCTATACCACCATCTTTTGCCGTCCAAGAAATAGCTTCTGGAACTTTATTTTCATCTAATTCAACTTTAAATTTTATCTCTGAAGTATGTTTTATTGCCATTATTTTTTTGGTTTATATTTTGATTTTTTAAAAATTTCTTCCGAATTAGTACTCAACATTTTTTGCAAAGGTACATCATTATGTTTCATATATGAACGTACAATTTGCCAACCAATCCAAACACCAATTTTACCTGGAGAAAAATTATCTTCCGCTCTATAAAATTTAGAAAATGGACCATTATCTAAGAATCGTTTATTCAATTTTGTATCTGAACTAAATAATAGTTTATTTTCTATAAAATATTTCCAAACCTGCTCTTCATTATTTTCTGCCCAAATAAACTTATCCTTTTGATAACCAATTTTTTCGGAGTCTAAAACGCTTGGTAAATACCTATCTAACAAATACATCTTCTTTCCTTCCCTAATAATTTTAGAAATGAAATCTCTACTCGTAGAAGCAAGCATTTGTGAATCAATAATTTTCTTAGCCACATCAACAATTATATGGTTTTTATGATTGTTAATTTTCACATAATTGGGGTAATCTGCATAAAATCGATGGTCTTTTCCTAAATAAACATCTAGTGATATTAATAAGTAATCGCTTGTATAAACCACCCTATTTTGATGATCAACATTACTCAAAAGTGTTACTACTTTTGGTGATTTGAATTTCGGGTTATAATACTTCACATGTTTAAAAAGCGACTCTAAATCAACTCTTAAAAACGAAATATCGTTGTATAGTTTTTGTGTTTCAATAAACAACTCTTTTTCATCTTTATTATTAATCTTGTTGATCCATATAGAGTCAGGTTGATTATTAGAAAAAAAGAATGGATATTTATTTTTCGTTTCATCAAGTGAGCTTTCTGTACTTTCATAAAAATCGATATCAAATCTATCAATAGAAAAATCAACATCAATCTTACCAACATCTATAAAATTTTCTTGCTTGGAACTACAAGAAGCCATCATTAATAAAAGTAAAATTATAGAAATATGTTTAGCCATTATCTTTGTATATTAGACACGTAATTTAACAACGACAAAAGTACTAAAATAGTTTATACATGAATGCAGAAAAAGTAACAGATCAAATTGTAAATTGGTTATTAGATTATGCTAAAAAAGCTAATGTAAATGGTTTTGTTGTTGGTGTTTCTGGCGGAATTGATTCTGCAGTCACATCTACATTATGCGCAAAAACAGGACTTTCAACTTTATGTATAGAAATGCCCATTCACCAAGAAGAAAGTCAAGTTTCACGTGCAAACGAGCACATAAAATCTTTAAAACAAAACTTTAGCAATGTCAGTTCTGTAAGAACTGATTTAACAAAGACCTTTGAAGAGTTCACAACAATTACACCTCAATCTGAAGCATCTCCGAAAACAGATCTTGCCTTGGCAAATACAAGAGCAAGATTACGAATGACTACGTTGTATTATTTTGCTGGAATCGAAGGACTTTTAGTTGCGGGAACCGGAAATAAAGTTGAAGACTTTGGCGTTGGATTTTACACAAAATATGGGGATGGTGGAGTAGATTTAAGCCCCATTGCAGACTTAATGAAATCTGAAGTATATCAATTAGCAGCACATTTAAATGTTTCCAATTCAATTCAAAACGCAGCACCAACTGATGGTTTATTTGGCGACAGCAGAACTGATGAAGACCAGATTGGCGCTTCTTACGACGAGCTTGAATGGGCCATGAAAATGCAGAAAAATCATAAAACTGAAGCTGATTTTAAAAATAGAGAACTAGAGGTATTCAAAATTTACACTAGATTAAATACGATTAACCAGCATAAAATGAAACCCATTCCTATTTGTGTAATCGCTAAAGATTAAAGTAAATTAGCTGCAATCATCATTCTCTTAATACGATGATATGCTTTCTTTTTAGAACCATTTACAATTGAAAAGGGGAGTACAATGAGTAATTGAATGATTTTTAAAACTTGAAGTATTCGTTTCATTTCTTTCTTTTTAGCGGGTACTAATATACGAAAAAAATAAAACTCCTATAGGGGGTATAAACACCCTAAATATTCTTCAATTAAACAACTCTATTCAACTTTTCAAAAAGACGCTTTTTAAGCCCCGTATAATTGGTGATTAATTCTAAATCTACCCTAGTAGAGTTTTGACTTATTGCTTCTTGCATAATTTCATTAATCTTCTTTTCTATAAGCACTCTTCGAAGATTTAGAATAGCATCTGAGACCAATTTTGGTAGTATTTTCTTTATATCAGTCACATAAATATCTTTACTTTCCCAATTACTTAGCTCATATTTTTCCTCATCCATCAAAATATTTGTTACTTCACTAGCAACTACAGTGTTTTCATGATTTACTAAATGTTCAACTTCAATTTTTTCTTCTTGATTAATTTGATGAATTAACTCATAATACACCATCTTAAACACCTCATTTGTAAACTCAATTTCATCATCCTGTAAATTCACATACAATTCTTGAGACACTTGATTTGTATATTCTTCCTTTTCTAAAGACACTTTTCCTTCTTCATTTTCAACTTCGACATACTGGACAAAATCTACTTGCTCATTGCCATACAATAATAGGATTCTAATAATCTCTTTCTCTAAAATATCTAATTGGTCAACTTTCTCAAAAGAAACTTCACCTCCTTTAACAAGCGACATTGAGGCCTGTTGATCTTGTTCTAGAAAATATTCTGGTGGTGGCTCATTAGGATCTACACTTATATTTCTTTGACTCTTTTGGGGTTTGGTTTCTTTATTTAGCATTTGAGCCAATTCACTAAACAAAACACGCTCAGAAATATCCATAATGCGCGCACATTCTTGCACATACACTTCTCTTTGAATTCCATCAGGAATTTTAGAAATACTGGTAACAATATCTCGAATCAACCCTGCCTTTTTAACTGGATCATTCTTTGCTTCTTTCATCAATAAAGAAACTTTAAAGTTGATAAAATCTTGCCCTGAATTTTCTAAATATTCTTTCAACTCAGCATCAGAATGTGATTTCGCAAAACTATCTGGATCTTCTCCTTCAGGAAAACCAACCACTCTCACATTCATTCCTTGCTCAAGAATCAAATCAATCCCACGAATAGAAGCTCTTAAACCAGCTGCATCACCGTCAAACAGAACAGTAATATTCTGTGTCAATCTTCTAACCAAACGAATTTGGTCTGAAGTTAAAGCTGTACCCGAAGAGGCAACAACGTTTTCAATTCCAGATTGATGAAAAGAAATTACATCTGTATATCCTTCAACTAAAAAACAATTATCTTGTTTGGCAATTTCTTTTTTGGCTTGATAAATTCCGTATAAGATTTTACTCTTATGGTAAATATCACTTTCGGGTGAATTTAAATACTTGGCAGCTTTTTTATCAGCAGTTAAAATGCGTCCTCCAAAACCAAGAATTCTTCCCGACATAGAATGGATAGGAAACAACACGCGCCCTTTAAAACGGTCAAATTGTTTATTCTCTTTTACAATTGTTAATCCTGTAGATGCTAAATATTTTAAATCATAACCTTTTGCTAGTGCCGCTTTTGTAAAATTATCCCATTCATTTCTACAATACCCTAAATCGAACTTTTTAATGATATCATCTCTAAATCCACGTTCTTTAAAATACGACAATCCAATCGCTTTACCTTGTTGGGTATTTAGCATTAAATCATGAAAGTAGTCAGATGCAAATTTCGACACTAAAAACATACTTTCACGCTCGTTTAGTTGCTGTTTTTGCTCATCAGACTGCTCAGTTTCTTCAATCTCAATATTGTATTTTTTTGCTAAATGCCTGATTGCTTCTGGATACGAAAAGTGTTCGTGTTCCATTAAAAAAGAAATCGCATTACCACCTTTTCCGGTACTAAAATCTTTCCAGATTTGCTTTACAGGAGACACCATAAAAGAAGGCGATTTCTCATCTGTAAAAGGGCTCAATCCTTTAAAATTACTTCCCGCCTTTTTCAAGTTCACATACTCACCAATTACTTCTTCTACTCGAGCAGTCTCAAAAACGCGGTCTATGGTTTCTTTAGATATCATAAAACAAAAATATAAAAAAAGACCTCACGAAATTAAAAATTCCATAAGGTCTTTATAGTTTATTAGAATAACATACTGAATCAACTTCAGAATGACATATTCTTAAGAAGCAACACTCATTTTCTTCAATGCTGTCTTTGTTAATTTATTTTCTGCATATTCTTTTGTTACTACAAATTCTTTTTCGTCAGAACTTGGCAACTCAAACATCGCATCTGTAAAAATTGCTTCACATAAAGAACGCAAACCACGAGCACCTAATTTATATTCTACTGCTTTAGAAACAATATAATTTAATGCCTCTTCCTTAATTTCAAAAGTGATATCATCCATATCAAACAACTTTGTATATTGTTTAATAATAGCGTTTTTTGGCTTTGTTAAAATCGCTCTTAATGTCTCAGCATCTAACGGATTCATATAACTCAGTACTGGTAAACGCCCAATAATTTCAGGAATCAATCCGAATGATTTTAAATCCGATGGAATGATGTATTGCAATAAGTTTTCTTCATCAATTTTATCTTCGGCAACAGAAGCAGAATACCCAACAGCTTGCATATTTAATCGTTTACTGATAATTCTGTCTATTCCAGAAAAAGCACCACCAGCAATAAATAAAATATCTTTGGTGTTTACTTCGATGAACTTTTGATCTGGATGTTTTCTTCCTCCTTTAGGAGCAACATTCACAACAGAACCTTCTAACAATTTCAATAAAGCCTGTTGCACCCCTTCTCCAGAAACATCTCTAGTAATTGATGGATTATCCCCTTTACGAGCAATTTTATCTATCTCATCAATAAAAACAATTCCTCGTTCAGCTTTTGCAACATCATAATCTGCAGACTGTAATAATCTACTTAAAATGCTTTCTACATCTTCTCCTACATAGCCAGCTTGCGTTAAAACGGTAGCATCAACAATAGAAAATGGAACATTTAACATTTTTGCAATCGTACGTGCAACCAATGTTTTTCCAGTTCCTGTTTCTCCAACCAAAACTATATTACTCTTTTCAATCTCTACCTCATCTTCATCAGATTTAGATTGCAACAGTCTTTTATAGTGATTGTAAACTGCAACCGCCATCGATTTTTTAGTTTCAATCTGCCCAATAATGTATTGATCTAGAAATTCTTTAATCTCTAAAGGTTTTTTTAACATAACATCTTTAGACAAACCTGCAGCTTCTTTTTCTGTAGCTTCTTCGTCTAAAATTCCGCCGGCCTGCTCAATACATTTATCACAAATATGTGCATCAATTCCTGCAATTAGTAAATTAGTTTCAGATTTTTGACGACCACAAAACGAACATTCTAAATTTTCTTCTTTCGACATGATTCTTTTCTTTATTACTTTTATTTTTTTGACTTATTTTCTTGTCAAAATCTCGTCAATCATTCCATACTCTTTTGCTTCAGAAGCTTTCATCCAATAATCTCTATCAGAATCTGTATGTACTTTTTCTTTTGTTTGTCCAGAATGATCTGCAATAATCTCATACAATTCATCTTTCAATTTCAAAATTTCTCTTGTTGTAATTTCGATATCCGACGCCTGTCCTTGTGCACCACCTAAAGGTTGGTGAATCATAATTCTAGAATGTGGTAATGCAGAACGCTTCCCTTTTTGTCCTGCACACATTAATACTGCTCCCATAGAAGCGGCCATACCTGTACAGATTGTTGCAACATCTGGCTTGATAAACTGCATGGTATCATAAATACCCAACCCTGCATAAACGCCTCCACCTGGAGAATTAATGTAAATTGAAATATCTTTAGAAGCATCCACACTTTCTAAGAATAATAATTGCGCTTGAATTACATTGGCAACTTGATCATTAATTCCAGTTCCTAAAAAGATAATTCTATCCATCATTAAACGAGAAAAAACATCCATTTGTGTAATGTTCATTTGACGTTCTTCCATGATGTATGGAGTTAAACTACTTGTTATTTTCCCTAAATATGTACTATTTATACCGTGATGCTTTGTTGCGTATTTTTCGAACTCTTCTCCGTAATTCATTGGTATCTTTTTTTTAATGTTAGAACTGTAAATATAAGAACTATTAAGTTAATATTTTGTTACAGTGTATTGCTAAAAAAACCTGAATTTAACATTCAGGTTTTTTAATTTCCTCCTAAAAACAATACTAAGTCGTTACTTAGCTCAAGATTTAGGATGTATAATTTTACTTATAAACCTCTTTGATAAAGTCTTCGTAAGTAACTTCTTTTGTCTTAAAAGTGATTTTCTCTTTATAGAAATTCACCAATTTACTACTGATCAATTGTTCTTGCAAACGTTTTGCTTCATCTTGGTTTCCTAAGATTCTTGCAGCAATATCATCCAATTCTTTTTCTTCTGGATTCATGTTACCAAACTGAGCCATTTGAGTTCTAATAAACCCTTTTGCATAGTCTACTAATTCTTGATAATCTAATTTGATCTCGTTCTCCTTCATAATCTTTCCTTCGATTAATTGGTAACGCAACCCTTTTTCAGACTTCTCATATTCTGCAGTTGCTTGCTCAGAAGTCAATTCTTTTTCTCCTGCAGTTTGCAACCATTTCTGTAAGAATTCTTTTGGCAAGTCAAACTTGGTATTTTCAACTAAATACTCAGTAACTGAATTTAATAATTGTTGATCACCTTGTGTTTGAAATTGCTTTTCAGCGTCTTCTTTAATTTTCTCTTTCAATTCAGAAACTGTAGAAACACTTCCATCAGTAAATAACTTGTCAAATAATTCTTTATCCAACTCAGCCAATTCAGTTTCAGTAATTTCTTCAACAGTTAAAGTAACGTTGATCTCTAAACCGTGAATATCATCGTGAGACAATCCTAAGGTTCCTTCTAATTTATGATCATCAGAAAACAATCCTTTTGTTTTCAATTCAATAACATCACCAACTTTAGCACCTACAAATTTCTTTACGTTTGCTTTCCCTTTAATATCGGCTAATGCAATTGTAGATTTTTTATTGATTTCTTTTTCTTCATTCACAAAAGTTCCTGTTACACTAGAAGTTTCTGAAACTGTATCAACAGTATTCATTTTCCCGTAACGAGATTGTAAGTTTTCAACTTCTTTATTAATTAAAGCGTCGTCTGCTACAATAGTATATTGTGTGATTTTTTTCTTTGCTGATAAATCAACTGTAAATTCTGGAGCTAATCCTAATTCGAATTCAAAAGAAAAAGATTCTGTATCCCAAGAAAAGTTATCTTCAACTCTAGGTAATGGATTCCCTAAAATATCTAATTTTTCTTCTGTTAAAAATTTATTTAAAGATTCTTGTAATAATTTATTTACTTCATCAATCATTACTGATTTTCCGTATTGTTTCTTCACCATTCCCATTGGCACATGTCCTTTTCTAAATCCCGGGATGTCAGATTTCTTACGATAATCTTCTAAAATTCCTGCTACTTTTGCTTGATAGTCTTCTGCAACAATATCAACTTTCACAACTGCATTTAATGCATCTATATTTTGTTTTGTAATATTCATGGTTTCAATTAATCTTAAAAAATTGGATGCAAAATTAGTGATTTTAACTAACTCTACAAAGGTTTCGTTATTTCTATTTTATTTATTTTAAATATTTAAATATCAAGCCTTAAGAGGCTTAATATTTAACAGTACACTTCTTATTATTCTTTCTTTTTATCGTCTTTTAATATTTTTAGCAATACCGATCTAAAAACTGTAAGTAAAATACTGAACAGCATTGCAGATAGGAAACCAGAAACGACAAATCCTGAAACTAAATTCCCTGCTAAAAGTATGATTATTGCGTTAATCACAAACAAAAACAAACCTAATGAGATTATAGTTGCAGGCAGTGTAAATAATATCAGTAATGGTCTTACAAACATATTTAAGATAGCGATTACAAAAGCCACCCAAATAGCAGTAGAAAAACTTTCTACATAAATTCCTGGTAAAACATTTGCCAAAACAACAACTACAAGTGCGGTTGATAAAAGTTTTAATATGAAATTCATTTGTTCTTTTTTAAATTACAAATATTTCAATGCCAAAACCTTACCAAAACAGTTCTACTGTAAAAACGACAGTAAACCATTATAATAAGACCAGATATACTGTATTAATGTCAGTAAAATAAAATTCCGTGTGTTTTATTCAAAAAAAATTACTGCGTACTTTCTCTAAATAAGTTTTCTAGGTTTTGGTTGTGCGTATTCAGTCCTAAAATTTTGAGCCCATTTTCTTGTGCAAAATCGAACACTTTTGCTCTCATGTCTTCATCAGAATCGAAGGTTAAAAACCAAGTAGTATCGTAATTGTTTTTATACGATTTTAAGTTAGGTAATCTCTGTATAAATTGTTCTTCAATTTTATAATCAAAAGTAACTTCTATTACCTGACTTTGTTTAGTACGTATATCACTTAGCTGTTTATCGACCACTATTTGACCTTTATTCACAATAATAACACGATCACAAACTGCTTCTACTTCTTGCATAATGTGTGTTGAGAACAATACAGTTTTATCCTTACCCAACTCTTTAATCAATTCTCTAATCTCAACTAATTGATTAGGATCTAAACCTGTGGTTGGCTCATCTAAGATTAAAACTTCTGGATTGTGTAGTAATGCTGCTGCCAAACCAACTCTTTGCTGATATCCTTTTGATAACTGCCCTACTTTCTTGTGCGATTCGGGAGTCAGCCCAACCTTTTCAATGATTGCATCAACATTGCTTTTATCAACTTTATAAATTGCTGTTTGAAATTGCAAATACTCCTTTACATACATATCTAAATACAAAGGATTGTGCTCCGGTAAATATCCAATCTGTTTCTGTGCTTCAATAGGCTTTTCTAGGACATTAATTCCGTTTACGAAAACTGTTCCTTCTGATGGATTGATATACCCTGTAAGGATTTTCATCATCGTAGATTTACCAGCTCCATTTGGACCTAAAAACCCAACAACCGATCCTTTAGACACTTTAAAACTAACAGAGTCTAATGCTTTTTGAGAACCATATAATTTAGAAACTTGAGAAACTTCTATTGACATACTTAAAAAATTAACAAGACAAAAATAGTAGAATTATAGTGATAACGGAATTATTACCCATTTAGTTTTTACCAAAAAAAATCCGATTGTAAAAATGTACAACCGGATTTTGTTAGAGTTCTATTTCACCTATTCGATAAATATTTTTTTTGAGGTTCTTTTCGATCCATTTGAAACTTTTAAAATATACATTCCTTTAGCTACTTCGCCGTAATCAAACTCCTTAGAGAACACACCAACAACATTCGAAAATTGTTCTACGCGAACACTTCTTCCTCTAATATCAAACAATTCAATACGAATATCATCAAGAGACTTCACATCAAACTTAACTGTTATTTTACCTTTTGAAGGATTAGGAAACAAGTTGAAATTTGCAAATTGTTCATCCTCTACACCAGCAACTTTATCTATTGAGAAACTAACTGTGTTTACAGCATAAAAAATATTATTTACTGGTTCTATTTTTATTCTAGCCGTTTTTGTTGTTATGTTAGTAAGAATTACTTGCTCACTCCCATCATTGGCTGTATTCGATTTTAATATATTTGGATATGTTTGTCCTCCATCTGTAGAAAGCAAAATGTTGACCAATGCACAATTTACTGGAGCAATATTCGTATTGGCAACATTCCATGTTATAGTCTGATTTGAATCTCCCTTTAAAGTTGTATTTAAAGTCTGAGAAGTTATATTAAAAGGACCTGAAGCTCCATCAACAGTAACTTTCATATCATCTCTTGCTGTAGCTGCACCGTTAGACACATTGTCTCGTACCGTTAGTGAAAAATTCAAAACTCTAGCAACCTCAGGAAGCACTTCCCAAGTTGTTGATGTATTCCCTGCCAAAACAGTATTCAAGGCAGGCATAAAACGGTTTGGCAATAACTTAGAAGGCAGAGATCTAAACATTGGACCTCCAGTATTGATTGATTCAGGAGGCATAGACATGCCTGTTTCCTTGTCTAACTGCTCCCAATTAAAGGTCAAACTATTACTCGCATCTACATCTGAACCAGTACCTTTCAAAATGAATGGTGTAGATTTTGGAATTATAAAATCAGCACCAGCATTTGCCACTGGAGCGGTATTACCAGTAGCTGTTTCAACACCACACGTAGCAGAAGTTGTGACTATATTCCACATTTCTGCAATATTTACTGCATGAAAATAAGCATCACTATTATTTTGCACGTTTGGTGCACAAATACCAGCATACCCCATAATTGTTGAAGCACTTCCAGGCTCAACGGCAGTACTATTATTTCTATTACAATCATTGTTTTGAGTATGGTTTGCTCCAAATTGGTGTCCAATTTCATGAATTATAAAATCAATATCAAAAGTATCATTGATTGGACTAGGAGACATGGTAACTCCTTGGGCTTTTTGCCCTGTTACACAAACTGTTCCTCCCCCAAGAGCCACACCGTTAGAACCAGTAGCTCCTCCAGTACCCAAAGCATGACCAATATCATAATTAGCATTACCAATTAATGCATCACACTTTGTTTGTGACTCATTAATTAAAGTATTTGCATCATCATCCGTCAATCCATCATCTCCCCCATTCATTAAAAAAATAAGGCTTTCATTATTGCTTACAATTTTCATTGTCACACTTAAATCCCTTTCAAAAATTCCATTCACCCTTGTAATTGAAGTATTCATTGCAGACAAAACGGCTGCTTTTTTCTCTGCGTCTGTTGCAGTATCTGCTATATTTTGATTTGTCAAATGGAATTGAGAATACTCTGCAGTACCTATCAAAGCCAAGCGGTAAGTTCTCAACTTCCCGTCATTGGCATTGGTTCCTTTTTGAGCCTGTGTTATCTGAATGGCTTTCTTATTTTCATCAACCAAACACTCAAAATTAGCTTTTGACTGCGTGTTTTTAGAATAGGCAATTGATATCTTTTTATCTTTTGTAAAAGGGTCTATCAAATACAATGGGTAATTACCCGAAGAAATCATGGCATGAAAACCATTTTTAGATTTACTAAACCTTGCTCTAGCTGTTGGATCATCTATACCAATTCCTACATAAGATTTAATTTCAGGGTATTTAACCGCCAATTCATCAGAAAAAACAGATGCTTCTGTTACTGAAAAACGCTGAATTCCCTCGGGTGTCGGTAATTTCACTATTACTGGAGCTAAACTTTTTAGTTGCTTATTTCTAGTTTTAGATAGGTGATCACTTAACACATTTAGGTCTACGGTAAACAATTTATATGCTTTTGGCATTTTTTGTCTAACGATTAACTTCTTATTAAGAAAAATTTCTTCTTTCTGAATTTTTTTCCAAGTCTCTTGTGAAGACATTGTTCCTATAACAGAAAAGAGCAAAAAGTATAGTGAAAGGGATTTTTTCATTTTTTAGTATTAAGAGCCTTTGATTCCATTAACAAATGTAATTAAATATTTATCTTTGCAATCTACAATTATGAATAAAAGCATCCTACTAAGCGACTTAGGCGTTAAAGATTATAAAGATACTTGGGATTACCAAGCCGAAGTATTGCAAAACATTGTTGATATAAAAATTGACAATAGAAGAAATGATAATAATACAGCAACACCAAATCACTTTTTATTTGTTGAACATCCTCATGTATATACGCTTGGCAAAAGCGGAGATTTGAGCAATCTATTACTGAATGAGAATCAATTAAAAGACAAAGGAGCTACTTTTTACAGGATAAATCGTGGTGGTGACATTACCTATCACGGACCGGGACAAATTGTAGGCTACCCTATTCTAGATCTAGAAAACTTTTTTACAGATATTCATAAGTACTTACGATTATTAGAAGAAGTAATCATTTTAACAATTGCTGAATATGGCTTAAAAGGAGAACGAAGTGATGGTGAAACTGGTGTATGGCTTGATGTTGGAACTCCATTTGCACGTAAAATTTGCGCTTTAGGAATCAGAACTAGCAGGTGGGTTACCATGCACGGATTCGCATTGAACGTATCACCAAACTTAGGCTATTTTGATAATATTATTCCATGTGGTATTCGCGGAAAAGCGGTTGCGTCTATGGAAGCTGAATTGGATAAGAAAATCCCATTAGAAGAGGTTCAAGAAAAGATTTTAAAACACTTTAAAGTATTATTTGAAGTTGATCAAATTATTTCTAACGATTAAAATGAGATTCCTATTTTACTAAATCAAGTCCGACATTAGCAATAGAAATGTCTAAGTATTTATTTCTCTTCGTTAAAAAACACTTTATAATACTTCATCTTTTTATCTTCATCATAACCTCTTTCTAAATATTCTGAAGCCGCATCTGGCGCATCAATATCTAGTTTTATTTCGATATTAGTATCTAATTTTATGATGGTTTTAATTTTACTTTTCTCTTTTTTCAGAACTACATCAGAAACTTCAAAATTGTTGCGAACCAATACATCATTCAACGTTTCGAAATGCTTTTTATAGTCATCAAACATCTCTTTATGCTTCTCTTCCTCAAATAGTTCTTCTTTAAAAGTATGAATATCTACTGATTCATTTTCTTTAAAATAATCTACCGTATTTGCTAAAAACTGACTTTGTTCTTGCTTCCCTAATTCTGGCTTTATAATTTCTTCAGAAAACTCTTTACACATTTCTAAATAGCTTTGTGTATGTTGATTTCTATCATCAGCATATTTAACAGACAAGAAATTCTTAATCCAATATTGTGCATCATACTGATTATTATCAACACTTAAAACGACAGTCCCTTCTGTATCTGTAGTATTTAAAATCAAGCAACCTTTGTCAATTCTTTTGGTACTTATTCCTTGCTGAACCGCAACATCAAAACTAGTATCATCTAAATAGGTTTGAAAGAAATCAATTTTATTCTCGACTTTGAAAACACCAATTGCTTCAGTCAATACATCTTGATATTCAATTCCTTCTATCAAAACAATGATAACATCTCCCTTTTTAATTTGCGCAGAGTTAGACTGCTCATATAAATGATTTACAATATTTTTAGAATGCTCTATAAACGTTTCTTCATCTTTAAAAACAGAAGTTGCATAACTATTCATTTCGTTTAAACGAACATCTGCATGGTGACTAAAACGAAAACTTTGCGATAGATTCGCAAATGGTTTTAATAAAAAAGGCAACATCAAATTGTAGCTATCCTCATCAAAACGAATTAAATTTTCAGAAAAAGAATTCTGTCCACTATTGTATTTATTAGCTACTTTATGAATGATACATTTGGTGATTTCTGCGCGTGTTCTTTTAATCATCTTATTGAATTGAGATTGCTAAAATAATTGAAGTTTTATTGATTTCAGAGAAAAATTATACTTTTAATTTTAGTTGTTCTGGAAGCAATCGAAATGTTTTTCTATGATACTTTGTAATTCCGAATTCTCGGATAGCATTTCGATGTTGTTTCGTTGGATATCCTTTGTTTTGTTTCCAATTGTACACCGGAAACTCTTGATGAAGTAGTTCCATAAACTCATCTCTATAGGTTTTAGCCAATACAGATGCAGCGGCGATACTCATATATTTTGCATCTCCTTTTACAATGGTTTGATGCAGAACTTCCTTATAGGGTTTAAATTTATTTCCATCAACAATAATAAACTCTGGCTGAGGGTTAAGTTGAGCTATTGATCGCTGCATCGCTGCTATAGACGCTTGCAATACATTTATTTTATCTACTTCTTTTTCATCGACAAAAGAAACCCCAAATGCCAATGCATGTTTTTCTATAAAAGGCTTCAACTCTTTCCGCTGTTTCTCTGTTAATTGTTTTGAATCATTTAAAAAAGGATGCTCAAAATTTCTTGGCAAAATAACCGCAGCAGCTACAACAGGCCCCGACAAACAACCTCTTCCTGCTTCATCAGTTCCTGCTTCTAAAAGATGTCCGCTATAATTAAGTTTTAACATGGTTACAAATTAACAGTATTCCGGAAAATTATTCACAACTATTTCCGTTTAAATATTTTACATTTGCCGTAATAACTGTTTTTAATGAAAAAAATAATTTTCTTATTTATACTATCGTTCATTTGCAACGTTCAATTTGTAAATTCTCAAAAAATCAAAAAATTTAGTACTGGTGGTGAATTCACCAACATAAGACCAAACGATTCTATTAAAAATAATGAAAGTATTATTAAGCTGAGTGGTAAAACAAAATACACAGATTATAAAGTTATCTCCTTTAAGAAAGACACGACTTATATTGATACAACCTTAAGTATTTTAAAAGAATATAAATACAATTTTTTACGCAAAGACAATTTCGAACTACTTGCTTTTCACAATCAAGGACAAACTTTTAATCGCTTAGGGTATAACTTTACCAATCAATCAATATTACCTCTAATGGGAATGCAAGCTAAGCATTTTAACTACCTTGACACTAAAGCGATAAACTATTACGAAGTACCTACACCAACAACAGAAATTCTATACAAAACAGGGCTGCAACAAGGTCAAGTTTTAGAAACTCTTTTTACGTTAAATTTCTCTAGACGTTTTAATGCTGCAATTGCATATAGAGGTTTACGTTCTTTAGGAAACTACAGGAATTCTTTAGCCTCGCATGGTAATTTCAGAGCCATCGCTAGTTATAACACCAAAAATGAACGCTATTTTATTCGTGGACACATTGCCACACAAGATCTAACCAACCAAGAGAATGGAGGACTAACTCAAACTTCTTTAGAAGGATTTATCAATGATGACCCAAACTTTGCTGATAGAGGGAGATTAGATGTGAATTTAGAAGACTCAGAAACTAAACTTGAAGGAGGGCGCTTGTATTTTGAACATGATTATAAATTATTTACAAGTAAAGACAGCATACAAAAAGGGTTTAGCAATTTAAAAATTGGGCATTCTTTTACCAATGAAGTAAAAACGTATCAGTTTACCCAATCTACCATCAATACCGCAATCTTTGGAAACTCAACTACAACTTCACCAATTGAGGAGATTGTAGAAAACAAAACTGTTAGTAATCAATTATTCTTAGAGTTCAATTCGAAATACATATTAGGCGCTTTTAGAGTCAAAGCGAACTATATTAATTACAGTTATGGTTATGATTCCATTATAAACACAAATACAACCACTGTTACCAAAGCTAAAATTGATGGAAGGTCCATTAATTTTGGTGCAGACTGGAAAGCAAAAATTAAAAACTTTCAATTGAATTCTACTGCGGAATTTTCTCCTGGGTCTGGCAGATTGTCTGGCAGTAACTTGTACAGTGAAGCTACTTTTAAAAAGGACAGTTTATATACATTAAAGGCAAGTATTTCTTTGAATTCTAAATCTCCAAACTTCAATACAATCTTGTATCAGAGTTCATATGATGATTACAATTGGCAAAACGACAATTTTAAAAACATCAATACTCGTAATTTAAGTTTTGGGATCAACACCAAATGGATCAATGCTTCAGCAAGCTTCACCAACATCGAAAACTATACTTATTTTGATGAAAACTCAACACCTAAACAATCAGCAGAGAACGTTAGCTACTTAAAATTAAAAGCTAATAACGAGTTTAAGTTTGGTAAATTTACATTAAAAAACACCGTGCTTTTTCAACAAGTAAGCAGCGGACAAGACGCTTTTAGAGTTCCAAACCTTGTAACTAGAAATACTTTCTATTATTCTAATTATGTTTTTGAGGGCAAACCATTGTTTTTACAAACTGGAATTACTTTTAAATATTTCTCCAAGTACAAAGCCAATGCTTTTAACCCCTTGCTAAACGAATTTAGAATACAAAATACTACCGAAATAGGATATCCAACTTTTGATTTGTTTATCAATGCTCAAATAAGAAGAACACGTATTTACTTAAAAGCCGAAAACTTTAGTGCTCAATTTTTAAAGAAAAATTATTTTTCAGCTCCTAATCACCCATACAGAGATTATGTAATTCGTTTTGGCTTGGTATGGAATTGGTTTATATAAATGATGAAGATTACACTTCAGAAAAACTGGAAACTCTTTTTACTTGCAAGCTTAACATTAGGATTAGCACCATTTAATCCGCCACATATTTGGGGTAAACTGCAATGGCTTTTTGGAGGAAATGCTTTTTCTGAAGAGCACGCAATGCAATGGAAAGATTGGTTTGATGTTTTTTTACACGGTTCTCCATGGATATTATTACTAATCTCATCGATTCTAATAATAATCAGTAAGAAAAAATGATTTAATTATTTTCAGGAAATTCGATTTCCATTTCTGGTAAAAAACGCCCAGCAATTGAACTTTCAGTTTGGTATATAGTTTTAAAACCGTGTTTCAAATAAAAGCTTTCAGCATTTGGGTCTGACAACACATTCAACACTTGACAACTATTGGTTCTACAACTTACAATAGCATGCTCTATCAATTGTTTCCCAATATGTTTACCAATAAATTCTGGCCTAACAAATAGAAACTCTAGATAGCATGTTCTTGCATTTACTCTATTCAACAAATAAAAACCAGCTATTTCTTCATCAATCATAAATTTTGAACCTCTCCAAGAATCAAAATTTTCAGGAAGTATTGTTAAATCATCTCTCCAAATTTCTAATTGTTCAGCCGTATAACCCCAATGTGCTTTAGATTCTAAAGCGATTTCGGTTAAGGTATTTGCATCGGATGGATGTGTTGGAATGATCATAAAAAAAATAAACCTCGTAAATTTTACGAGGTTTAAATATATGCATAAAGTTTTTATTATTTTTTTATCAATTGCTTAATCTTAATATTAAAGGCTGCAAAAATCAACGTCATAATCGGACTTAACCAGTTGAAGATTGCGAAGAAAAAATATTCAGATACTCCAACACCTAAAACTCCAGATTGATACGCTCCACAAGTATTCCAAGGAATCAATACAGAAGTAACTGTACCTGCATCTTCTAATGTTCTACTTAAATTCTCTGGAGCTAAACCTTTTTCTTCATAGGCTTTTTTAAACATTTTTCCTGGAACAACAATTGCCAAATACTGATCAGAAGCAGTAACATTTAATGCCAAACAACTAGCAACTGTACTTGCAAACAATCCGAAGACAGAAGAAGCCAAGCTTAACAACGCTTTACTAATTCTTGCCAAAGCTCCAATCGCATCCATTACACCTCCAAAAACCATAGCACAAATAATCAACCAAATAGTACCAAGCATTCCGCTCATTCCTTTGGCCGTAAATAAATCGTTCAGCTCAGCACTAGAAGTTTCTACAGACGAACTAACTGTCATTGCATCCATTACTCCTTTATAAGCAGAGTTAAACGTTAAAGAATCTGCACCTGCTACTTTTGCAACAATATCTGGTTGTGCAATTATAGCAACAGCTCCACCTAATAAAGTCCCTACTAATAAAGCAACTAAAGGCTGCGTTTTTTTTACAATCATTAAAATCACTACTCCAGGCACAATAAACAACCAAGGAGAAATATTAAAAGCTCCATCAATTGCAGTTAATTGATCCGTAATATCTGGAGAACCAGTTGTATCAATTGTCAAACCAATAATTATAAATATAACTAGCGTTACCAAAATTGTTGGTACCGTTGTAAGTGTCATGTATTTAATATGCGCAAATAACTCCCCACCAGCCATTGTTGGCGCTAAATTTGTAGTATCAGAAAGAGGCGATAACTTGTCTCCAAAATACGCTCCAGACAAAACCGCTCCTGCTGTCATTCCTGCAGAAATACCCAACGTATTACCAATTCCAACCAACGCAATACCAACCGTTGCAGAAGTCGTCCAAGAACTTCCTGTAGCAATAGAAATAATTGCACAAATAATAACCGATGCAGCTAAAAATATGGTTGGATTTAAAATTTGCAACCCATAATAAATCATTGACGGTATAATTCCACTAATTAACCACGTTCCTGCCAAAGAACCTACCATTAACAAGATTAACAAAGCGCCTGTTGTAGATTTCACATTTACAGCAACTTCTTCCATCATTTGCTTGTAAGAAACCTTATTTCTAAAACCAACAACAGCAGCAACTGCTGCTCCCATTAATAAAATAAATTGATTACTCCCACTTAAAGCATCATCACCATATACAAAAAACACATTGTAAAACAACATACCAACTAAAGCAAAAATCGGAATTAGTGCTTCCCAGATGTTCAATTCTTTATTTTCAATTATTGGATCATCTTGAGGTTGTGTAGGCGTAATATTTTGGCTTTCCATGTATCTAAAATTTTAGTGGTGTAATGTTACGATTTTACCCAGTTGTATGCAAATCAAATTCTTTGGTATATTTGCCGCTATGGATTCATTAACTCAGATTGTTTTAGGAGCCGCTTGCGGAGAAATTGCCCTAGGAAAAAAGATAGGAAACAAAGCCTTACTTTTTGGAGCAATTGGTGGTACAATTCCAGATTTAGATGTTTTTCTAGGGAACCTTTTCTATTCGAATTCGATCGATCAAATGATGTTTCACAGAGGTTTTATGCATTCTATTGCATTTGCATTTATTGCCTCTTTTAGTTTCGGGTGGCTGGTTCATAAATTCTACAACTCAGGAATAAGATTAAATACCACGATTCGTAAAGATTGGATTTGGTTGTTTTTTCTATCCATTTTTACACATCCTATTCTAGATTGCTTTACGCCTTACGGAACACAGTTATTTGCCCCATTTTCTGATTACAGAGTTGCGTTTAATAACATTTCTGTTGCAGACCCAATCTACACTTTGCCTTTTTTGATTTGTTTGATTGTTGTTCTCTTTATCAAAAGGGAAAATCCAAAGAGATTGAAATGGACTAAAGCTGGAATTTATTTAAGCTCTGCCTATATGTTATTTACAATCGGCAATAAACTTTACATGAATAGTGTTTTCAAAAAATCTTTTGACAAAGCAGGTATTGAATACAACCGATTTAGAGCACAACCAACAATTCTAAACAATGCATTGTGGTACGGAATTGCAGAAACCAACACTGATTACAAAGTAACATATTATTCTATTTTTGATAAAAGTAGTACTGCGAATAATATAATCTCTGTTCCTAAAAACTTCTCCTTACTTCAAATGAGTGAATTTGATTTGCAAAAACTGACCTGGTTTAGTGATCAATATTATATGGTTGAAACCAAAGAGATACCTTCAAAAATAATTTATAATGATCTGCGCTATCTCATCAGTAATGAGTTTAGAGCTCAAAAAAGAAGGGTCTCGTTGGACAACGAAACCCTATACTAATTTTAATATCTCAAAAGGGTTTTTAAATCGATTTTGGACTCGATTAAAAGGGATTTAAGCTACACATCAAAATTTAATTAATATTTCACTGCATTCCACGTACGCTCACTACCTGCTGTATAAGTTCCACTCATTGCACTTTCAGAAATTGTTCCTGTTAATTGAGAAAAAACAATATTTGAATTCTCAAGAACAATCGTTAAAACATTCTCTGTAAGCAACCAAGTTCCGTCATTCAGGAATTGTCCTGGAAAATCTGGCTCACTATACTTCATCGTTCCATCATCCTTCAAAATTATATCAGCTTGCCAACCTGAAGTATCCCAATCAAACCAGAAATTCCATGATGTATTATCAAGAGTCAACGTTTTAAATGATATATCATTACTATAATTGGTTCCTTTTTCATTTGTCGCATAAGCTCTAAAATGATATTCAGAATTCACTGCTAGATTATCAATTACGTTTGTAAAAGAATCAAGTGCCTCAACAGTCTTGTCATCATTTATTGTTGGGTTTGGCATTTTGCTCCAGCAAATTCCATGAGAAATTATTTCACCACCACCATCTGACAAAATGTTTCCACTAATTTTTATTGATGTAAATGTTAATTCGACATTAGCTGTAGTAGTCTCAATACTTACAGAAGGAGTTGAAATTTCTGTTTCATCTTCTTTAGCACAACTACTACTTATAATTAATAATGCAATAACAATCATTTTCTTAAATCTTTTCATAATCATTTTTTTAGTGAAATTTTCAGCAAATATATTCATAAATAATTCATTACAAAACCCCTACTTGATGCATACAAGCGTTCATCATTTTATAAGTTCTTTCAATATCATTATCCAACCCAATAGAAAAACGAATTAGTCCGTCTGACAGCCCCATTTCTTTTTGCTCATCTTCTGGTATTTCTGATGAAGTAGATGTTCCTGGAGCAGAAAACAAGGTTTTATAAAAGCCTAAACTTACCGCTAAATATCCTAAGTTTTTTTCCTGCATTAATTCCATCAAAGCATTTGCTTTCTCTAAAGAGCCAGCATCAATAGTTAACATTCCACCATATCCATATTCTTCATTCATCATTGACGTAAATATTTTATGAGAAGGATGTGATTTTAATCCCGGATAGACCGTTTTCAACCCATCTGCCTCAAATTTCTCTGCTAAGAAAGCTGCATTTACACTGTGCTGTTTCATTCTGATATGCAAGGTTCTCATATTCTTCAAAATTGAAGAAGAACGCAAAGAATCCATAGAAGCTCCTAACAACATACTCGCTCCATCAATCACACTTTTTAATGAGTTCACAAATTCTGAAGTACCACAAACAACACCTCCCATCGTATCAGAAGAACCATTAATAAACTTTGTTAAGCTATGTATCACAACATCTGCTCCGTGTTGTACAGGAGAAATTGACAATGGCGAAAAGGTATTGTCTACCACTAATTTTAAATCGTATTTTTGCGCTAAAGCGGATAAGCCTTTAATATCTGCAACTTCTAATAACGGATTACTTACAGATTCGCAATACAGTACTTTTGTTTGTTCTGTAATAGCTGCTTCAACAAGATCTAATTTTGTGATATCTACAAATGATGTTTCAATTCCCATTCTAGGCGTAAAATTCTTCAGAAAAGCATATGTCCCTCCATAAATAGTTCTGCTAGAAACAATATGATCTCCAGCACCACACAATTGCAATAATGTTGGCGTAATTGCACCCATTCCAGAACCTGAAACATTTGCAGTTTCTGTTCCTTCCATCGCTGCCAAAGCTTCTCCTAAATACAAGTTACTTGGTGATGTGTGACGCGAATACAAATAGCATCCATCTGTATTCCCTTCAAATGTATCGAGCATTGTTTTTGCTTCCAAAAAGGTATAGGTAGATGAATCTGAAATGGATGGGTTTACGCCTCCATATTCTCCGAAGTATTGTAAATCTTGAATATTGTTTGCTGGTTTAAATTTCATGAGAGTATAATTTTTATCTCACAAAAGAACAATCATATAGATTAAAAATCAACCACAACAAACATATATGGTTTATTTTTCTAACTTTACAACAAATACTAATATAAAAAACAGCAATACAATTAAAAATTTAGTCAACTTAGAAAAATTTTCGGAATGCAATTAGATGCCATAGATAAAAAGCTCATCAACCTACTTCAAAACGATAGCAAACAAACCACAAAGCAATTGTCTTTACATTTAAACCTATCGGTTACTGCAGTATATGAACGTATTAAAAAGCTTGAAAAAGGCAATGTAATTAAACAATATGTTGCCCTAATTAACAAAGATAAAATTGAAAAATCTTTTTTAGTTTTTTGTCATATCAAGCTCATTCAGCATACAAAAGAATATGTTACAAATTTCGAGAAAGAGGTTGCTCAATTACAAGAAGTATCAGAATGTTTTCATGTAAGTGGAGAATATGATTACATTCTGAAAGTGTATTTAAAAGACATGGAATCTTATAGAGACTTTATGATTACAAAATTAACCACTATTAAACACATTGGTAGTACGCATAGTACTTTTACTATTGGAGAAGTTAAAAACACAACTGCAATTAGTTTATAAATAAAAACCCAAAACTTTCGTTTTGGGTTTTTATTATATTTTTTCTAACTCAATAAAAGTGTTTTGAGTATCTATTAACTTTTGATAAAACTGTTTCAGGTAAAAGTATTCTACTTTAGAATAACTGCTTTTATGTATTGAGAATTTTAAATACAAATTAATTACGTTACCCTTTTGTTTTACATTTAAAATCAGAACACCTCCTTTATTTGGTAATGATAAACCTACATTTTCGGGAAGTTTAGAAATCTTATATTCTTCTGGAATAGTTATAGTCAACATATAAGTACTCGCTTTTGCATATCCGAAATCTACTGGATAATCTCTTTCATTTAACTTAAACGGATTGACTGTAACTCTGTCAATTAAAAAAGGGTTTATTCTAATCTTAGCACTGCCTTCTATAAAATCAGTTTCAATATTTACTTTATAAATCTCTTTAAGGTTTTTTTCACTATTATTTAAGTTCCTTATTTGAATACTCTCTGCCTCAATATCTGGATTCTTCGTTTCAAAGTCACTTAAAATATCATCTTCAGATTGTCCTTTTAGCTTAGTTCTTGTATTTAATGCAAAATAGCCTGTTCTATTTATCAACAAATTACCCGACAAATTTTCCTCTGTTAGTTTTAATGATAATCTGGTTTTTTTGGTTGTTTTTTGACTTAGAGTGATCGACTCCCAAAAACTACCTTCTTTAAAATCCATTACCCTTCCATCTCCGTTCAACGCTTCAAATTGAATTAAACCAAATGGTAAATCACTATCTACTGCATCTAAAAAGTACGTTTTATTATCAATTATTGTTTTAACCACTACATAATTAAAATCCGTATCTATTGGATACAGCTTGGTAGGGATTCCTTTTCCTCTGGTTGCTAACAAAACCAATTCACTTTCAATATTTGCTGCTTGTAAGGCATTGTATAAAGACAGATTGATATCAAAAACATTTCCTAATTTTTCTTCAAAGGCTTTTTTGATTTTTACTTTTTTTGAAGGCCAATATTTATCATTCCAAGTATAATGTTTTTTTATTAAAGTGTAGATTTTTTTTGCTTTATCTAATTCATTCTGAACCGACAAGATAGAGTCGTTTAGAATGTTCTTTCTGAAATATTTTTTCTTTGACGCTTGATTATCTAAAAAATTATACTTCAACTTCTTATCAGCTGATTTCCATGTTTTAGTATAATTAGTCACATGACCTTTAACATTTGTATAGGATTTTAAATCAAAAACCACCTTAGAACTATAATTTCTCTTACTTAACATGTATTCTTCTTCCTTAAAGGCTGGGATAAAATCCATCCCAAAGTCTAAGATGCTACAAGCGCCGTTTCCAATTCCTGGTACATATACACAACCTTTTTTTACTGAAGGATTGTCTCTGTTTAATTTCAAATAACCAACCATACGTACATTATACACCCAATTCCCCAAAATCGCAGCAGTAAAATCGCTTTTCACTTTTGGTATATCTGATTGAAAACTCCAGTCATCTATACTTGAGTATGGTGAAGTAACAGAGTACTTGTATGCAATGACACTACCTACTTTAACATTTGAGAGCGTAAACGATACATTTTTCCATTTTTCATCAGTTTGTTTTGTATAAATTTCATCTTTATTTAAATGGGTTTTCACCACTACATTACCTTCAGACAAATTGTATGTAATGGCTTTAATGTTATGAACAATACTTTTTCCATATACAGGGATTTCTATTGTTGCTTTTTCAAATCCTTCTTTCTTTAGTATTTTTACTCTAAAATAATAATCTGTAGTAAACTTGAACTCTCGTTTAGGGTTCACATAAAGATTGCCATGTTCATACAGTACTACTGCATTTGCAGTAGAGTCCTTTTGATACACTTTAAACTTTAGTTCTCCTACACTTACGTCGCTAAAAGCAGTTGATTTACTTTCTTGACCAAAGCTTAAAATAGAAATAAAACAAAACAGTGTGATTAATCTTTTTTTCATCATCCTTTTATCAATACTATTTTTTCAGTCTGTTTCTCAACCAATTTCGCATAAAACATTTTTAATTCTTGGTAATATTCTGGCGAGATTACACCTGTATTAAACTGCAATACAGAAACTATTCTAATTTTAGATCCAGCAGCAATTACCTGAAATTTAAAAACACCTACATTATCTCTAAGTCCGATAGCTATTGACTTAGGAATTGATTCTATTTTATATCCATCAGGAATTTTCATGTTCACTGTTGTTTTCTCCTTAATTGGCGAACCAAAATCTACAGGAAACTTTCTGTTTTCAAGCTTAAATATGTTTTTAGTAGTTGTTAAAAAAAGTAATGGATATACATACAACTTACCATTTATTTCTTCCATTAAGTCTTCACTAGAAAACTTATACATTTGCACTAAAGGTTTTGTGATGTCCTTTTTATTAGACACCTTAAAACTTTCTATTTCCAGGTTATTTTCCTCTTCAATATCTGCTCTTATTACTTCTTCTTTTAATGGATTCTTTTTCTTTCGATACTTAATTGCTAAAAGATTGGTTAATTTTGTTCTTACAACACCAGAAACAGTCAGTCCACCATCAATAGTTACAGAAATATTATTGTCTTCTATAGTATGAGATTTTGGCATTAACGACACCCAATCAGATTCATGATTCTCTTTAACCTCTCTTCCTCTCCAGTTTAACACCCTTAATGGAAGCACATTTGGTGTGCTATATTTTTCTGTCGCATCTAACAATATTTTCCCTTTTTCTAACTGTACTGAAACAATCACATAATTAAACCCTTTTATGGTTGGGAAAATCGGAATTCCATTGGCACGTGTACTAACTAAAACTGGATTTGCATTGATATTTGCTTTGCGCAACATAGTTGTTAAAAGTAAATTGATATCAGCAACATTACCTGTACCTTTTTTATAAGCTTTACGAATACCTTGGTCTGTATACTTGTTGTAATATCCATTCCATTTTACTTTAGATTTCACATGGTTAAAAATCTTTATGGCTTTTTCTAAATCATTTTTTGAACCAGATATAATACCAGGCAAATCATCTACAAAAAAGCTACTCTTGTCTAGTTCACTTCCAAAATTTGAAGATTTGTAAATTCGTTTACTTACATCTTTCCATGTATTTGAGAAATTTTTATACCCTGAATTTGGAAATCTGGTCCCTGATATTTCAAAGGCAACTGCCGTTCGGTAATTATCTATATTACTCACATGAGGTTCATTATCTTTTAATGCCGGAATATTTTCTTCATTATAAGTAGATATATTTGTTCTAAAATCTAGTTTAGAACTCGTATACTTCGTATTTACATGTTTACCAGGCTCCATGTAACCAGATCTATTTTTAGAGCTCGTTGTTAAAGATCTATTTTTATTAGACTCCACTACTTGTATCGGATGATAGCCCCGTGTTCTTTTATTAAAAATATAGTATTCAGGAATCTCAACACTGTAATTCAATTTCTTTACGGGTATGTGATACTGAAAGCGTAAATCATCAATAAATCTTGGGAATGGAGAAACCAACGTGTATTTAAAATCTATAACAGACCCCACTTTTACGCTGGGCATGGTTATTTTTTTCACACTGTAAAACTTATTCTTTTTTTCAGTAAAAACATTTTTACTGGATAGTTTTTCTTTTTTTATTTTACCTCCTTCTACATTAAAAGTATAGCCCTTAACTCCGATTATTCTTTCTGAAGTTTTACCATCTGGCTTGTAGAAACTAATTTTTCTTGTAGCATTGTCAAACCCTTCTTTGGTATATATTTTAATCCGTACATGTACATCAGTATTTATTACAAAACCATCATCAGAATTATAATCATATCTTATTTTCTTAAATTGATATAAATACGCCGCATTTGCACTAGCATCTAGCGGGTACACTTTTTCATTTACTTCTTCTTTAGATACTTTTCCGAATTTATAATTTTGGGAATAGCTCACCAATGTAACAATGCTTAATAGCATTGTTAAAACACACTTTTTCATTTTCATTTTTTTTGTTGGGTTAGTTCTTTGTCAATTCAATTCTCATATTATCGTATCTAGCCACTTTTTTTCTAAAGCTACGATATAGTTTGTATTCTTCTTTTGGATGAATGCCTTCTTTTAGGGCAAATTTCCTGTGATACATTAAAGTTGCTTCATCTATTTTTTCAACATGCAATTCATAGGTTCCAAATTGATTGTCAATTTTAATCTCTCTTGGTAAAACCTCTAGTTTATATCCTTTTGGCAACTTAATTTCTACTTTATCTACATCTGTAAAGCCCCTGTCAATATTTAACGGTCTTAAACGTTTTCTGTACCTCTTTGGCACACTATTAATCTTATTAAAAACATTCAATCGAAACAAATAACTTTGTTCACTTATAGTAGCATAATTTTTTATTGACACTTGTAGTTTTTCACCAAAGACAATCGAGTCTTTATCATTCTTTAACAGCACATTTTGTACTTCTAAATTATTATTATAATCCCAAACTGAAGATTTATAATACTTCTCTAAATCGTCTTTTGATTTACCTTCAATATAAAAGCGATCATCATATTGAATTCCATAAGATTTTCTTTGTACACCTGCTCTCACATCTCCGTTTACTTCTAATTGTACAGTTGCTGTAACTTCTTGGTAATTTGTATCGTTAATGTATTTTGGTGTTCTCTTTATAACGCCACCTTTAGGTGTAATTACCAGCACGTCTCTATCATCAGTAAAGTCTCCAAGAAAACCAAAAGGCATTACTTGACTTGTACATTCTAGCCACAAATCTTTTCCTTTATTCGGAATATTTAATATGATATGATTCCCTTGAATAGATGTGAAATTTTTATCAATATTTCTTTTATTATCAGCATAAACTACTGTGTAATATGATTCAACACCAGCTGCATCCATTAAAGCTTTTGTGTAATTTGTAAGACCTTTGCAATCTCCATATCCAACATCATCTACTTTATTAGCAGCAATTGGCTCCCAACCTCCAATACCTACCTGAACACTTATATAACGGGTCTTGTCTTGCATGTATTGATAGACAATCTTTGCTCTTTCTATTGGGTCATCAACGCCATTTACCAAATTTTTAATTCTAGTTACTGTTGCCTCATTTAATTTATCTCTACCATTTAATAAGTAATCATTCATCCATTTTCCAAATTCTTTCCAATTACTTGCAGCGCCTCTTACCCCTTTTAAAGTAAACTCATTCAATGCAACCTGCAATTTTGGTAAAAACTTTAAATAGCTAACAGTAGCTCTTTCATACTTTTTTGCTTGTTGATTAGCAAGCACATAATTTAATTCTGTAGCAGTAGACGTGTCTTCAATATCAAATCCTTTAAAGTTTGACTCCTTTTTTCTAAAAACGATGCCTGTTTTATTGATCAGTTTGTAACTACTTTTTTCTACAGAAACAAGATATCCATCAACAGGAAACCAGCCATTGATAAAACCTGTTGATGAAGTTTTATATTCTGACTCAAAAACCACTGTATATGGATACGATGTTGGTGTATATCTTAAATACAAGACTCTAGAGTCTGAATACAACGTTCCTCCATCAACAGCACTTACATCTAGAAACTTACTTTTAGCATATTTTTTAATTTTATTTCCGAAGGCATCATATATAACAGCAGATATAGAACTCACTCTAGAATCGTTATTATAATGTTGGTATGCTTTTATTTCATCTTTCCCCAACTTATTTAACACTGTAACAGCTCTATTTCGCTTTACGGTTAGTTGATTGATCGAATTGACAATAACCTCTGTTTGATCATTTCTAATAACAGCGTTGGCATTTTCTTTTAATTCTTGTGAAATTAAAAGTGAAGAGTATTCTATTTTTTGAGCAGTAGAGTTTAGAACAATAAAGAACAACACTATACATAGTGCTATTATTGAGGTTTTCTTTTTCATACAATTAGCTAATTTACTGCAATATAAAAAAAATAAGCCTTAACACAATATTGTGTTAAGGCTTATTATATTTAGAAAATAAATGCTATTTATTTTGCAGACTTCACTTCAAAAGAAAACTCCATATTATCATTGATAAACTTGTCTTTTAAGTTATCAAAGAAAGATTTAGAACCATACTTCACATTGAAGTCAGCTCTGTTTACTTCAAAAGTTTCACTTTTAAATACAGTTACACCATCAACCGTAGAGATTGAAGCTGGTATTGTAATGCTTTTTGTAACATCTTTTATGGTTAAATTACCAGTAACAGATAATTTTGCTTCGTTCTTTTCTACTTTAGTGATCACAAACTTAGAAGTTGAATATTTTTCAACATCAAAAAAATCTGCATTCTTTAAATGTCCTTCTAAACGAGCACTCCCATCTGCATCAGTAATAGATTTCATATCTATTACAAACTCTCCTGAAACTAAATCTCCATTTTCAACTGTCATTGTTCCAGAAACTAACTTTACAGTTCCGTTATGACTTCCAGTTGGCTTAAAACCTTTCCATAGAAGCACAGACGCTGCAATATCGATATTGCTATCTACAACTACTTTTTCTACTTTTACTTCTTCAATTACTGCTACTTTTTTTTCTTCTTTCCCTTTACAAGAAACTAATATCGTTGCTACAACAGCTAACGTTAAGATTACTTTTTTCATTATATATGTTTTTGGTGGAGCAAAGATAGAAATACATATCTATTTTCCTAGGAAATTAAATTTTATTTTCTGTATCGATAACAATTGTAACTGGACCATCGTTTAACAATACCACTTTCATATCTGCACCAAACTCTCCAGTTTGAACTTCCTTTTGAATTTCTAACTCCATCTCTTTAACAAAAGCTTTGTATAACGGAATTGCGATCGTTGGTTTTGCAGCCTTTAGATAACTTGGCCTATTCCCTTTTTTTGTACTGGCTTGTAGTGTAAATTGACTTACTACAATCATTTCTCCATTCACATCAATTAGTGATTTATTCATCACACCTTCTTCATCATTAAAAATACGAAGATTTGCGATTTTTTTTGACAACCAACCAATATCTTCTTGAGAATCATTCTCAGCAACACCTAATAATAAAAGTATTCCTTGTTGTATGTCTGCTACTTTTGTGTTACTGATGGTTACACTTGCGTGTTGTACTCTTTGGATAACTGCTTTCATTTATATCAAATGTGTTTCTAAATGATTGGTTAAGAAATTAAATTATTTTTTGTTTGAATTAGGTTCAAAATAAGAAGTACAACATTCGTTTTGATTCTATTTTTAATAACATGCAAGCGAAAAAGAAACTATTTATATCGAACCCATAGAGATACGTTTGACATTACTCTTCGTTTTCCCAAATATCTGTTCTATAATGCTCTTCTTCTCCAGCAATAATTTGCAAATAACTCTTATAACGAGTGTAGGAAATTTCTTCATCTTCAACAGCATTTTTCACCGCACATTTCGGCTCTTCTACATGCAAACAATTATTAAATTTACAGCCGTTTTTTACAGCTAAAAACTCAGGGAAATAGCTATCTATTTCTTCTTTTTCCATATCTACAATTCCAAAGCCTTTAATACCTGGTGTATCGATAATTTTGGCATCAAAACTCAAATCGAACATCTCTGCAAAAGTCGTGGTATGTTGTCCTTGTTTATGCTGACTTGAAATCTCTTTGGTTTTCAAGTCTAAAGAAGGTTCAATGGTATTTACCAAAGTAGATTTTCCAACTCCAGAATGTCCAATAAACATACTAGTTTTACCAGTCATCATTAGTTTTACCTGCTCTACATTTTTATTCTCAGTAGCAGAAACTTCGATACATGTATATCCTATTTTCTCATAAATATCTTTTAGATACATGATTTCTGCACGCTCTTCTAAAGCGTAAGAATCTATCTTATTAAATACCAGAACAGTATCTACAGAATAGGCTTCTGCAGTCACTAAAAAACGATCTATAAAAGAAGTAAATGTTGGCGGATTATTAATGGTGATTAATAAAAAAACCAAATCAACATTCGCAGCAATAATATGGGTTTGTTTTGATAAGTTTACCGACTTACGAATGATGTAATTTGAACGGTCATGTATTTCATTTATAACACCTGTTTCAACATCATTATTCGATTCAATTTCAAAGTCAACAACATCACCAACAGCAAGAGGATTTGTACTCTTAATCCCTTGTATTCTAAATTTTCCTTTAATTCTACAATTGTAAAACACCTTGTTTTCGGCTTTCACCAAATACCAACTTCCTGTAGATTTATATACAATTCCTGTCATGCAACAAAGATGCTAATAAATTAATAGTAATCATAAAAAAACCGCCAATTGGCGGTTTTTTTTATTTTATCCATTGATGATTTTTTCTTGATGATTGATAGACTCTTGATGAATCGCTTTGAACATTTTCAAAACAAACTCCTCACTCAACCCTTTACTTTCACCTTCTAAAATCATATTCCCCAGAATTTCATTCCAACGCCTAGACTGTAATACAGCAACGTTTTTCTCTTTTTTAAGTGCTCCTATTTTATCAGCAACTACCATTCTTTTCCCCATCATCTCAATCAATTGACCATCAACTACATTGATCTGAGCTCTTAAACTTTCTAAAGACTCTCTATAGCTAGAATCTGTTTCAGTTTCTTTTCTAATCTTTAAATCTTCCATTATTTGCTTTAAAGAATCTGGCGTTACTTGCTGAGCAGCATCAGACCAAGCATTATCTGGATCTGTATGCGTTTCAATCATCAACCCATCAAAATTTAAATCTAAAGCTGTTTGTGAAACATCAAAAATCATGTCTCTCTTCCCTGTAATATGAGAAGGATCGCAGATTAATGGTAAGTCTGGAAATCTATTTTGAAACTCAATTGCTAATTGCCATTCAGGAATATTTCTATACTTTGATTTCTCATAGGTAGAAAATCCTCTATGAATTGCTCCTAGGTTTTTAATTCCGGCAGTATACAATCTTTCTATCCCACCCAACCACAATGCTAAATCTGGATTTACTGGATTCTTAACTAACACAATCTTGTCAGTTCCTTGTAAGGCATCTGCAATTTCTTGCATGATAAAAGGAGACACGGTAGAACGTGCTCCGATCCATAATAAATCTACATCATGCTCTATCGCTAATTTTACATGTGCTGCATTTGCTACTTCAGTACAGGTTTTCATTCCTGTTTCTGCTTTTACTTTTTGCAACCATTTTAATCCAATAGCTCCTACTCCTTCGAACATTCCTGGTCTTGTTCTTGGTTTCCAAATTCCCGCGCGGAAATAATTTACATCAGAATCTTTTAATTCGTGTGCTATTTTTAAAACCTGTTCTTCGGTTTCTGCACTACAAGGCCCTGCTATTACTAGTGGATGCGCAAGTGTCATATCATCCAACCATGTTTTTAATTCTTTTGTATTTTCCATTTTCTTACTTGTTGTGGCGTTTTATTTTATGCCGTTTAATATTTGTTTGATGTGATTTGTACTTTCCATTTCATTGTAAATTTCGGTAAAATCATTTTGTATCATCAGCTCTTTAAATTGCTGAAGGTTGTCTATATATTTATCCAATGTTTCTATAACATTGGTTTTATTCTGTTCAAAAATTGGTGCCCACATGGCTGGAGAACTTTTTGCCAAACGCACTGTAGATGCAAATCCACTTCCTGCCATGTCAAAGATATCGCGTTCATTTTTTTCTTTTTCAATCACTGTTTTACCCAACATAAAGGCACTGATATGCGATAAATGCGACATATAAGCAATGTGTTTATCATGTGATTTCGGATCCATATAACGAATACGCATTCCCAATTTAGCGAAAATCTCCAGGGCTTTTTCTTGCAGCTTAAATGCTGTTTTTTCCACCTCACAAATAATGTTTGTCTTTTGATCAAACAAACCTGTATGAGCAGCGGTTGGTCCAGAAAACTCGGTTCCTGCAATTGGATGCATTGCTAAATAATTTCGTCTCTTTGCATGGTCTTTAACCGCTAGGCAGATGTCTTCTTTTGTTGACCCAACATCCATTACCAATGTGTTATCAGAAACCAAATCTAATACCTTCGGAATCACTTCTAGTTGCACATCAACCGGAATTGAAATAATTACTACGTCTGCTTTTTCTAAATCTTCAAAAGTTGCTTTTTGATCAACAACACCTAATTCAATTGCTTTTTCTATATGCTCTTCGTTGGTATCAATTCCATAAATAGTTGCTTCTGGATAGTTAGATTTTATATCTAATACCATACTCCCTCCTATTAATCCAATGCCTATTACAAATACATTCATACTAAAACCTGTTGATTGCATTATTAATTACTTCTTTAGAAACACATAACGAAAACCGAATATATCCTTCTCCTTGACTACCAAAAACAGTTCCTGGAGTTATAAAAATATCTTTATCATATAAAATTGCATCCGTTACTTCTTCGGATGTTTTGCCTGTCGGAATCTTTGCCCAAACAAACAATCCAGTTGAATTCTTATTATATGTGCATTCTAATTTATTTGCCAATTGAAAAACCAACGATCTTCTCTCTTCATATTCCTTATTTTGATTTTCAAACCAATCATCAGACAAATGCAAAGCTTCAATAGCTCCTTTCTGAATTCCGTAAAACATTCCTGAATCCATATTGCTTTTTACTTTTAATATTTGGTTGATGAAATTTTCGTTCCCTAAAACCATTCCAACGCGCCATCCAGCCATGTTGAATGTTTTACTCAACGAATTCAACTCCAACGCAATGTCTTTTGCGCCATCTACTTGTAAAATACTTATCGGATTGTCATTTAAAATAAAACTATACGGATTGTCATTTACAATTAGTATGTGGTGCTTTTTTCCAAAAGCTATCAACTTTTCAAAGGTCTCTTTTAATGCATTTGTTCCCGTTGGCATGTGCGGATAGTTTACCCACATTATTTTCACCTTTGTTAAATCTAATGCTTCTAACTCTTTTATATTTGGTTGCCAATTATTAACAGCATCCAAATTATAAAAAACGGGTTTAGCTCCCACCAATTTTGTTACCGAAGTATAGGTTGGATACCCTGGATTCGGAATTAACACTTGATCACCTTCATTTAAAAATGCCATCGAAATATGCATAATCCCTTCTTTGCTTCCCATTAAAGGCAAGATCTCATTAGCAGGATTTGCATTCACATGAAACTTACCCTTATAAAAGGCCGAAATAGCATTTCTTAATTCTGGTAACCCTTGGTAACTCTGGTATTTATGTGCAGCAGCATCTTTAAAGCTTTGCTGAATTGCATCAATTACGTTACTTGGCGGCTGTAAATCTGGACTTCCAATTCCCATATTAATAATTGGCTTTCCAGCAGCGGCTAATCCTCTAACCTCTCTTAACTTTTTTGAGAAGTAGTATTCTTGTACGGTATCTAATCTTTTTGCTGATTCAATCATTTTCTTCCGTTTTTATACGTCCCTAAGACTTTTAACTCTGAGGCCATTATGGCTAAAATTGCAATTACTTTTTCATAGTCTTTATAATTCTCAAATGTAATATCAACAAAAAAAGAATATTTCCAAGGTGATTCTATAACTGGTAAGGATTGAATCTTTGTCAAGTTCATTTTACAATCACTCAATACATTTAAAATTGCAGCCAAACTCCCTCTTTTATGATCTAGCTGAAACTTTAGCGACGCTTTGTTTATTTGATCAATTCCATTATTAGGCTTCTCTGTTTGTACAATTACAAATCGAGTAGCATTGTCTTTCATGGTTTGGATTTCATCTTCTATTACCTCCAACCCAAAAATCTCTGCTGCCAATTTAGGAGCAATTGCAGCAACTCCTTTCAATTTATTTTTTGAAATCCGTTTGGCCACTTCTGCAGTATCTACATCTTCTACCAATTTAATATGTGGATGTTTTTTAAAGAATTCTTTACACTGCAATAGTGCCATTGGATGCGAGCACACTTCTTTAACATCTTCAATTTTCTGACCTGGCAATACCATTAATTGATGGTGAATATTTAAATATTCTTCACCACTAATGTGCAAATTATTAGCGTCTATCAATGCGTAATTTGGAATGATAGAACCCGCAATGGTGTTTTCTATTGCCATAATCCCTTTATCAGATGTTTTGTCTAACAAACGATCTACTAATGCATCAAAAGACAAGCATTCTTGCAATTCTACATCATCTCCGTAAAAATCACGAGCTACTTTATGATGATTAGAGCCTTCCGCTCCTTGTATGGCTATTCTGTTTTTCATTTTAGGCATAAAAAAAAAGCCTCGAAATTCGAGACTTTAGGATATATTATTTGATGTTAACAATATGGTATAAAGTCTCAGCTCTTATTAAAAAAATAAAAGAAAAAATAGAAACCTTGCCAAATACTGCGTAACATAATGTTTTGTTTTGTTGTTATACGTGACAAATCTAGAAATTAAATTAATATAAACAAGCTTTTTAGCAAAAAAACACAACTATTATTAAATATGTTTAAACTATAACGATTTAGCTTATTTTAAAAACCATTTCCAGGTCTTTATCAAGAGAAAAAAATACAGAAACCCACTGCTTACCCGTCTAGTTATTTCTTCAATGCATTCCATTCTTGTAAAGTAGCAATAGATTTTTGGTACTCCATTACACCCAACCATTTGTTATTTCGCTTTACAAGAAGCATCTCAAAATGTGTTGGATACTCTTTTTTATTTTTACCATCAGCATCTGATGTCGAATACAAAAATACGCCCGTTTCGTGTGCTGTGGTAGCATCACCTATTCTTTGGGAAAAACGAAATTCAACATGGCTTATATTTTTACCGTTCTTTGTATCAATAAAGCCTTGTTTCCATCCAGCCAACGCTTTTTTAAGTGGAACAGATGTTTTATTTTTACCAGAAGCAAATACAATTACGGCATCTTTGTGATATCCGTCATGGTAGCCTTCAAAATCTCCTTCTGCAACAGTCTTTGCAAGGGTATTCCAATACGCATTCAATTCTTCAATTCGTGAAGATTCTGCAATAGTTTCTATTGTCGATATTTCAATATCCTTGTCAATCTCTTTTACAAATATAAAACCTGTAAAAAGAGCAATTGCAAATAGTAGTAGAATTTTTTTCATGATAATATTATAACGATTATAGGTTGCTACAATTTATAAAAAAAATCAAACATATTGGAAACAAAAAAAGCATCTCAAAATTGAGATGCTTTTTGCGGTCTGGACGGGACTCGAACCCGCGACCCCCTGCGTGACAGGCAGGTATTCTAACCAGCTGAACTACCAGACCGTTGCTCTTAGCGGATGCAAATATAAGTTAGTTTTTTAAACTACCAAAATTTAGCGCATAAAAAAAGCATCTCAAATTGAGATGCTTTTTGCGGTCTGGACGGGACTCGAACCCGCGACCCCCTGCGTGACAGGCAGGTATTCTAACCAGCTGAACTACCAGACCGTTGCTCTTAGCGGGTGCAAATATACGCTAGTTTTTAACACTCA
>MAAC01015748.1_pt1 | contig 40963 bp, 37 predicted proteins | sample 1115981 | NCBI WGS metagenome assembly MAAC01 (sample SAMN04961126, study PRJNA320927) | seawater metagenome | isolation source: sample BD02T64 sea water enriched with oil for 64 days | place: USA:Gulf of Mexico | collected 2013-07-27 | reverse complement strand
GATGATCCTCCCAGAGTCCGTCACTTGCCCGAAATGTGCGGATGCCAGATTCAGCCGATATACCTGCACCCGTTAATACCACCACGGACTCATAGCGCTTATGGTTCATGAGTTACCTGTCATAGGGAGTTACTTTATCAAGAGAGCCATTTGTAGGAATAACGTAACTTTAATCGACCATTGTGTGAGTGCAACACTAAACTTTTTCTTGACCAATGGGTCACATTGAAAAGGTATTCTGGCAGAATCCCCCCATGCGTGATACTCGTCCCCTGTTATTGAACACAGACTTCCCCCCTTTGCAGAGAACAGCACTGACGACCTTACAGGTCAATTTAGGCTACCTCTGCAATCTCAGTTGTACCCATTGCCACGTGAACGCTGGCCCCAGTCGTACAGAATTGATGGATAGGGCGACCATAGAGCTAGTCCTTGAGGTCTTGAGAGAGAAGAACGTGAAGACGTTGGATCTTACCGGTGGTGCTCCAGAGATGAATCCTCACTTTCGTTATCTGGTTTCAGAAGCCAGTAAATTGGGGGTTGAGGTAATTGATCGCTGTAATCTAACCATTTTGCTGGAGTCGGGATATCAGGATTTAGCCCAGTTTCTTGCTGACCATAAGGTCACTGTGGTTGCTTCGCTGCCCTGCTTTTCAGAACAGAATGTAACAGAGCAGCGGGGTAAGGGTGTGTTTGAGCAAAGCATTGATGCACTTAAAATACTCAATAAAATTGGTTATGGGGTCGATGAAACACTGCCATTGAATCTGGTTTATAACCCCAATGGCGCTTTTTTACCACCGGACCAACAGCAATTGGAAGCGGAGTATAAACTGCGGCTCAGCGAGGATCACAGCATAGTCTTTAACCAGCTGTTTACGATAACCAATATGCCTATTAGTCGTTTTGGTGCAGTACTTTTGGCCAAGAATGGGTATGAACAATACATGCAACTGCTGAAAAATAATTTTTTAGCATTGAATTTGGATACAGTGATGTGCAGGACAACCGTGAGCGTGGACTGGCTTGGCAATCTATATGATTGTGATTTTAATCAAATGCTGGAAACGCCCATGTCAGTGCCTGTAGCCGTATCAGGATCCGCATCAGGGCAAGGGTCAGGGTTGGATGAGATGATTGCCTCAGATAGGCATCGTCACCTGCGGGATCTGCTTACAACGGATGTTACTGGGCACCCCATTGTGATTGCTGACCATTGTTATGGTTGTACGGCCGGTCAGGGTAGTAGTTGTGGCGGTGCTCTAGAGTAATGGGGGATGTATTTCTCAGTATCATTATTCCTTCGCTTAATGAACAGTCCGAAATAGGTCTCTGCCTTGAGGCGTTACAACCACTTCGTGACGTAAGCATTCGGGGCATGGGTGTTGAAGTCATTGTTGCTGACGGCGGGAGTACAGATCATACCCGTGAATTGGCGGAGACCTCTGCCGACCAAGTGGTCAGTAGTAAGCTAGGTCGTGCACAGCAAATGAATGTTGGGGCGGAGTTTGCCCGTGGTGAATACCTGATGTTTCTCCATGCTGATACTGAGCTGCCATCAGATTTTTCAGTGGCTTGGTTGAATGGCCTGGACTGGGGGTTTTTCCCTGTTAAGTTGAGCGGCTCAGCATGGCCGTTTCGAGTGATTGAACGTGGGATGAATATACGTTCACATTTGTTCGGTATTGGTACTGGTGACCAGACACTGTTTGTTCGTCGTGCATTATTCAAATCTCTCAATGGCTTTGCCAATATTCCCTTGATGGAGGATGTTGAGCTTTGTCGTCGCCTGAAAAGGGTGAGCCCGCCGTCATTTCAGCAAGGTGTTGTTACCACCTCGAGTCGTCGATGGGAGCAAAGAGGTATTCTCCGGACTGTTTTGCAGATGTGGCATCTACGCCTTGCCTACTTTTTAGGTGTCTCTCCCCAACATTTGGCTCGGCAGTACTATTCGCAATAAGAGAGCTACCCATAATGTCTGTGCAGTACCCTGATAGTTGTTTACTTCAATTTGCAAAAGCCCCCCTACAGGGGCGTGTGAAAACACGGCTTCAGTCTGCATTGGGTGAAGCTGGGAGTCTGCAATTACATTGTGCACTGGTGGAGTATCAGTTCCGTATTCATCAGGCATCTGCCGTCTCGAACCTGGAATTATGGTGCAGTGCTGAGCATAATTTTTTTCACCAACTAGTAGAGGGCACAGGTGTTCGGATTGTCGAGCAGCAAGGGCGTGATCTCGGTGAACGAATGGCCAATGCCTTTGCCAAGCGGTTGGGGCAATTTAATCGAGTGATTATTATTGGCAGTGACTGCCCAGCCATTAATGGTGAGTATATTACGCAAGCGTTGGAGGCTCTTGATGATGTACCCGCAGTATTTGGCCCGGCCACGGATGGCGGATATGTGTTGATAGGCTTAAATTGTTTAAATCTGACACTGTTTTCTGATATTCCCTGGGGGACTGGAGAGGTGATGGCTATGACCCAAAATAGACTGAACAGCCTTGGTTGGGCGTGGAAGGAATTGTCAGCACTCCCCGATATTGATCGCCCGGAGGATCTTGTGGAGCTGCCAAGCTTTGATGAATTACAAAAAATCTATTGTTAATAGATAACCCGTTGAAATAATAGAGTTTATATTTCTTGGTGGCTTTTCATTTTAAGCCTATTTGCATGTTTTTTGATGTTAATTCTGTTATCTTTTCTCTTATTGCCCCAAGTTTTTGGCATAATACCGGCTTTGTTTCAGGTCGGATTATCTATTGTCGTCCCAAGCAGCTATTTTTTCATTTAAGTCTCTCGCCTTTGAGCGGGACGATAGGCTGTTGTTTTCTGAGATCAGCATGGCGCTTGAGCCTGGTGATATTCTCCAGGTCGAAGGGCCCAACGGTTGCGGTAAAACCACCTTATTACGTATTATTTCAACGGCATTAAATCCCACTTCTGGGGCGCTATTTTGGCGTGGTAAGGATATCTCTCTGCATCGCCAGAATTATCTCCAGCATTTACTGTTTTTAGGGCACTTACCTGGGCTTAAACAATCGCTGTCACCTGAAGAAAACTTGCAGTGGTGGCGTCGCCTCAATGCCAATAGTAGCCTGTTAAGTAATGAAGAAGTGTTGGCCAAAATTGGACTTCGTGGTTACGAAGATGTCCCCTGTTATACATTATCTGCCGGGCAGCAGCGTCGTGCTGCACTGGCTAGGTTGCTCATTACCGAGGCGCCCTTGTGGGTGTTGGATGAACCTTTTACCGCCATTGATAAGCAGGGTGTCGCTCAGCTCGAAACATTGTTGAAGGGGCATGTGAAGAAGGGTGGCGTGGTAATCTTGTCTACTCATCAGGATTTGGGCATTGAAGGTATTCGTCGGTTGTCCTTACCATTGTTGGCGGAGGTAAGCTGATTATGGGTGGTGGTTTTTCAGCTATTCTCAAGCGGGATCTGCTATTGGCGTTTCGTCATAGGGGCGAGATTGCCAATCCGGTGATTTTCTTCTTTATCGTAGTGACATTAGTACCGTTGGGTTTAACACCAGAAGCCAGTCGGTTGGCAGAGATTGCTCCGGGTATTTTGTGGGTCATGGCACTCTTGGCATCACTGCTGTCGGTGGAGGGTTTGTTTCAAAGTGATTACCGTGATGGCACATTGGAACAGCTGTTGATTACGCCACAACCTCTTTACCTGATGGTGCTGGCGAAAGTTCTGGCTCATTGGTTAATCACGGGTCTTCCCTTAACTCTTTTGGCGCCGGTTTTAGGTATGATGTTGTCCCTGCCAACGACGGGTTATTTACCTCTGGTGTTGAGTCTACTTATGGGCACAGCGGTACTGAGCTTGATCGGTGCTATTGGTGCAGGCCTTACCGTCGCGTTAAGGAAGGGTGGGCTATTGTTGTCACTGATTGTGATGCCACTCTACATGCCAGTACTGATTTTTGGTGCCAGTACGGTTCAGCGAGCGGTTGATGGATTTCCTGTGGATGGGCCGTTGGCGGTGATGGGCGCATTGCTGGCTTTTTCATTATTAATTTCACCATTTGCTACTGCGGGTGCCCTGCGGGTAAGCATGCACGGTTAATGGTTGGCGATGTTGTTGAATAGCGAGGGTTAAGACAGAGATGTGGCAATGGTTTCATCGGTTGGGGTCGCCGCGCTGGTTTTATCATACCAGTGGTAAATGGCTACCATGGTTGTCTATATTGGCTGCGGCACTGTTAAGCCTCGGTGTGGTATGGGGGCTGGGTTTTGCTCCAGAAGATGCCAAGCAGGGCAATAGTTTTAGGATTATTTATATCCATGTCCCTGCGTCCTTTCTCGCACTGGCGGGTTACTATGTGATGGCCATTTCGGGCGCTGTTGGCCTGATTTGGAAAATGAAGCTAGCCGATATGGTGATGAAGTCAGCAGCACCCATTGGTGCAATACTAACCTTCGTCGCATTGGTGACGGGTGCCATTTGGGGTAAGCCTACCTGGGGAACCTACTGGGTATGGGATGCCCGAATAACCTCCATGCTGGTATTGTTCTTTTTGTATCTGGGGGTGATTGCCTTGCAATACTCCTACACCAGCCAGGATGCAGCCAGCAAGGCCAGCGCTGTGCTTTCACTTGTTGGTATGGTGAATATCCCCATTATCTACAAGTCAGTGGACTGGTGGTATACGCTGCACCAGCCTGCCACCATTAGGTTGACTGAAGCCCCCTCCATGCACCCCGATATGTTTCATCCTCTATTGGTCATGATATTGGGATTTTATTGTTTTTATGCCGTGGCTTTGATCCTCAATACACGGGTAGAAATTCTCCACAGAGAGCGTCGGACCCGCTGGGTACAAGACATGGTGCTCAACACGAGAGAGGGACAGAATTAATGTTCCAGTTTGAAAGCCTGGGTGAGTTTATTCAGATGGGCGGCCACGGTACTTATGTCTGGGCAGCCTACCTGATTTCTCTGTCGGTACTGATATGGCTGGTGGTAAGCCCATTGCACCGTAGGCGAAAGCTTGTGCAAGAAGTTATCAAGCAGCAACGCCGTGAAGCGGCTCGTCAGCAACACTCGGATACATCCCAACCCGCCCCTTAATATATGCCCTTGGGGTACGCCCCTCGGATAGTAAAACGAGAAAAAGAGACAGTTATGCACCCAATCCGTCGCCAGCGTTTATTTATGGTAATTTTTATTGTTGTTGTGGCCTCAGCAGCTGTTGGGCTCTTAAGTTTTGCTTTGCGAGAAAATATTAATCTGTTTTATGCCCCTTCAGATATTGTTTCGGGAAAAGCCCCGGAGGGTGTTCATATTCGGGCTGGTGGCATGGTTGTTGATGGTAGCTTGGAGCGGGCTGATGACTCGCTGTTTGCTCGCTTTCAGATTACTGATGGTGAGGCCAATGTGGAGGTTCATTACACCGGTATTCTCCCCGACTTATTTTCCGAGGGCGAAGCCGCTGTGGCAACTGGAGAGCTTGATAAGAATGGAATTTTTATGGCTTCCGAGGTGCTAGCTAAACACGATGAGAATTACACGCCGCCAGAGGTGGCTGATGCCATGGAAGCCGCGCACCAGCGAGCTGCTGATGCTGCTGACAACACTACTCCTACTGATGACTACTGATTCCATCAAGGCAGTTAACCCAATGATTATTCTTAATGGGATAAACGAAAAATGATTGCAGAATATGGGCAATTCTCGCTGATATTGGCGCTGATATTGGCGCTACTTCAATCGGTGATTCCCCAAGCGGGTGCGGCGGTGGGTAACCGTTTGTGGATGAGCACATCCAGGCCCTTAGTCGTGGGGCAGACTCTGATGGTGATGTTCAGTTTTGGCTGCTTGGTAGCATTGTTTATCGGTGATGATTTTTCTGTGCGTTATGTGGCGGCAAACTCCAATACATTGTTACCCGATCATTACAAGGTCAGTGCTGTTTGGGGTGCACATGAAGGGTCGTTGTTACTGTGGGTGCTCATTTTAGCGCTGTGGAGCCTGGCCGTTGCCATGTTCAGTCGCACACTGCCTGAGCAGTTAGTTGCAAGAGTACTGGGTGTGATGGGGGTGATCAGTGTCGGTTTCTACCTATTTTTGTTATTTACATCGAACCCGTTTGACCGCACCTTGCCATTTTATCCCATGGACGGAGCGGACCTGAACCCACTGCTTCAGGATGTTGGATTGATTTTTCACCCGCCAATGCTCTACATGGGATATGTGGGCTTTTCTGTGGCGTTTTCTTTTGCCATTGCGGCCCTCATTGAGGGGCGGATGGATGCTGCCTGGGCGCGCTGGACGAGGCCCTGGACAAATGTGGCTTGGGTGTTTCTCACACTGGGAATAGCACTTGGCAGTTGGTGGGCATACTACGAATTAGGTTGGGGCGGTTGGTGGTTCTGGGACCCAGTAGAAAATGCCTCCTTTATGCCCTGGTTGGTGGGTACGGCACTGGTTCATACCTTGGCCGCCACTGAAAAGCGGGGTGTGTTTCGCAGCTGGACATTACTTCTAGCCATTATTGCTTTTTCTCTGAGTTTATTGGGTACTTTCTTAGTTCGCTCTGGCGTATTGACGTCAGTACATGCCTTTGCCGCAGACCCTACCCGTGGTGTATTTATCCTCACCTTCCTCGCCGTTGTGATCGGGGGGTCATTATTGCTGTACGCTCTGCGAGGACCTGCGGTGAAAAGTGTCACCAGTTTTGTGGGGTTGTCACGGGAAATGTTCCTGCTGATTAATAATATCCTGCTGATCAGTGTGATGGTTATCATTCTACTGGGAACACTCTACCCATTGATTGCCGATGTCATGGAGTGGGGGAAAATCTCAGTGGGCCCGCCTTACTTCAATGTGTTTTTTGTTCCGTTGATGCTCTTGTTAGCTGTCCTGATGGTTGTGGGTTCGGTATTGCGTTGGAAGCGTAATACGATGGCCAACCTCAAACAGAACCTCAGCATCCCATTGATACTCGCATTGTTGGCAGGTGGAGTGTCGCCTTTGTGGTTTGGTCAGATCTATCAGATTGACGGTTATCAGGTCATGGCTGGAGTAACAGTGGCGGTCGCTGTTTGGGTCTTTGCAGTTACTCTCACTGACCTCTGGCAAAAGAGTCGGCACTCGTCTTCTTTTTGGCGTGGTTTGCAACGGCTTAAAAGTAGCTACTACGGGATGATTTTGGCTCATCTGGGGATAGCGGTCTGTATCGTTGGTGCAGGGTTAACCAGTATTTATAGTATTCAGCGAGATATTCGGATGGAGCCAGGTGAACAGGCTCTGGTTGCAGGTTATCAATTTGAGTTTGTGGGAATGCGTCAGGTGCAAGGCCCTAACTACCTAGCGGAGCAGGCGCTCATTCTGGTGACGAAGGATAGTGACTCCGTGGCAGAACTGAAGCCAGAAAAACGTCGTTATGTGGCCAGTGGCCAGACCATGACGGAAGCGGATATCGACAATGGTTTATTTCGCGATCTGTATGTCGCACTGGGTGAACCTCTAAAGGGTGATGCTTGGGCCATACGGGTTTATGTAAAACCATTTGTACGCTGGATTTGGCTCGGTGCGCTGTTGATTGCCATGGGTGGTTTGATCGCTGTATTGGATAAACGGTATCGGCGACAAGCTGTCTCTTCTCGTGCAGAAGGCAGTCTGGCAGTTGGTGCTTAACAACTGGTACCTAACAACTGGTACCTAACAACAATAGAGGCGGATGATTAAGTGGCAAGACTAAAGCTATTTTTACCACTGATAGTATTTATCGTGCTGGCCATTTTTTTGCTCAATGGGTTGGAGCGTGATCCAAATGCTATGCCTTCCGCATTGATTGATAGGCCGATCCCTGCTTTTTCTCTTTCAGTGCTTAGTGATGAAAACAATCAGGTAGATCAGACAATTTTTCAGGGTAAGCCTGCATTGCTGAATGTCTGGGCTACCTGGTGTATTTCATGTCGTGTAGAACACCCCTACCTGAACAAGCTGTCTGAGCAGGGCATCAGAATTATCGGTCTGAATTACAAGGATGACATTGTGGCAGCTCGTGAATGGTTAGCGGAAAAGGGTGACCCCTATGCCCTGAGTATTGTGGATGACACGGGCCGAATGGGTTTGGATTTAGGCGTATTTGGTGCGCCTGAAACCTATGTGGTGGATAGTACTGGGACCATCCGTTACAAGCATGTGGGTGTGGTTGATGATCGGGTTTGGCAAAAGCACCTTTTGCCGGTATGGCAACAAATTCAATAATGAGGCAATAGCATGGCAGAGGAAGATTACCAACGGGGTATGGGCGTTCGCCGCAAAGTGATGGGTGATGAATTTGTGGATCGTGCAATGGATGCCGTCACTGAGTTTACCCAACCAGTGCAGGACTATATCAATGAAAACTGCTGGGGTTCCGTTTGGGCGAGGGAGACGCTTCCACTAAAAACTCGCAGCATTATCACTATTGCTACTCTGGCTGCATTAAAGGCACCTGCTGAGTTAAAGGGCCATATTCGTGGCGCCATTCGTAATGGCTGTACCCCGGAAGAAATTCGCGAAATACTGCTGCACACCGGCCCTTATATCGGTGCCCCGGCACTTCAGGAAGCATTCCGCGCCGCCAAAGAAGTGCTTGAGGAAATAGGCTAGATGCTCAAGGGCATACTTAGATACATCATTTTCTTGCAGCTATTGGTGATCAGTAGTTCAGCGTTATCCGTTGTGGAGGTAAAGGAGTTTTCCTCCGAGCAAATGCGGGAAAGGTTCCATGTGTTGGTGACAGAACTACGCTGTCCTAAATGCCAGAATCAGAACCTGGCAGATTCAAATTCACCTATTTCAGTAGACTTGCGAGAGGAAATCTTCCGTATGCTGGAAGAGGGCAAAAGCGATCGAGAAATTATCGATTTTTTGGTAGCTAGGTATGGCGAGTTTGTGATGTATCGGCCTCCCATTAAGAAAACCACCATGATGCTCTGGTTCCTGCCCGGCGTTTTACTGCTGGTCGGATTAGCGATTATTTTCAGTGTACGCCGTCGACAAATAATGCGCGCCACTGATGACATTACCGATAACAAGGCTGGGTTAGCTGTGGAAGAGCAGGCTCGGTTAGCCGACTTATTGGGTGATGAAAAGTATTTGGGTGACGGGAAGCATAGGGGTAATAGCTCTAGAGGTGATAACTCTGATGCTAGCCACACTACTGGTGAAAGAAAATGATGTGGTTAGTGATGGCTTGTATGGTGTTTCTGGCGGCAGGGTTTATCATTTACCCGCTGTTGAAAAAACCTCCCCAACAGATGTCTGCTATGCCCGTGAGTACCAATGTGGCGCTGTTCAATGAGCGATTGTCTGAACTGGATAATCAGCTGGCCGACGGTGATCTCGATGACGCCCAATATGGTGATTTGGTGGCAGAGCAACAGCGCCTTCTGCTCGTTGATGAACCTCAACGCCCTCAGCCAAAAGTGTCAAAAGGTCTTGGCATCTGGTTGTTGCTGACAGGCTTGTTACTGATGCCGCTATTGGCTTTTAGTCTCTATCAAATGTTGGGGGCCAGTGATGACGTTACCATTACTCAATTATTGGAAAAGCGGGCCAGCCAACCCCCCAGTACAAATGATTTGCTACTGAAGCAGCAGCTGAAGGATAAAATTTCTCGACGTTTACTCAGCCAGACAGACAATCTTTATTATCTGTTAATTCTTGCGCGACTGCATATGGAGGATGGTGACTTTCACCAAGCCAGTGTCGCTTACCAGAATGCAGTCCAGATAACCCCTAATGATGCAGAGCGGTTGGCTGAGTATGCCCAGGCTGTTTATTTTAGGGACGGTAATAAATTTGAGGGTGAAGCGGGTGCTGTATTGGATAATGCTCTGGCGTTGGACCCTAATAATATGACGGCTCAGGGTTTGCAGGGTATCCGTTCCTTTGAATTGGGTGATTATCAGCAAGCTATCGTCAGTTGGCAAACAGCTTTGCGTGCTATTCATCCCGATACACCACAAGCTCAGGCTCTACAGTCGGGTATTGCTCGTGCACGCAGCCAGCTTGGTGAAGCACTGCCTTCTGTGAAGGTTCAGGTAGCGATTTCTCCTGAGTTGGCCATATCTCCAGAGATGGTGGTGTACGTGTATGCTCGTGAATGGCAGGGTATGCCTATGCCGCTGGCAGTAGCCAAGCTACAGGCAGCAGACTTACCTGCGACAGTGACATTGGATGACTCAATGGCAATGCCCGGTGGTAAATTGCTCTCTTCTGTTGAGACGATCGAGGTTGTTGCCCGCCTCTCTGTTAGTGGATCGGCGACGCCAGCTGAGGGTGATTTGGAAGGATCCACCGGTGCTTTAAAAATAGCTGACCATGGAGAAATTGTGGCAGTGATCATCGACCACCAATTATAGGCTCCTGTTGCTTGTGGCTGCTGCCCAGCCGTGTAAAATCACCCTTTTATCTTTGCGTAAAAAAGCCCGGCTGATACATTTATGACCGTCATGAAAATTCTGCTCGGAACGCCAAAACCAAAGAGAAATCAATGCGCCTAAAATGCATTAAACTCGCGGGGTTCAAGTCCTTTGTTGATCCGACCACCGTATCTTTTCCCAGTAACCTTTGTGCGGTCGTCGGGCCTAATGGTTGCGGGAAATCCAACATTATTGATGCCGTACGATGGGTGATGGGTGAAAGTTCCGCCAAGCACCTGCGTGGCGAGTCGATGACAGATGTGATTTTCAATGGTTCGGGTGGTCGCAAGCCGGTTGGTCAGGCTTCCATTGAGCTGGTCTTCGACAATTCTGACGGTAGTCTTGGTGGAGAGTATGCCGGCTGGAGTGAAATCTCCATCAAGCGCAAGGTCACAAGAGATAGCCAGTCCAACTACTACCTCAATGGCAACAAATGTCGTCGTCGTGATATCACCGATATTTTTCTGGGCACCGGTCTGGGGCCACGTAGTTACGCCATCATTGAACAGGGCATGATCTCAAGTTTGATCGAGGCCAAACCCGATGAGTTACGTGTTTATATTGAGGAAGCTGCAGGTATCTCTAAATATAAGGAACGTCGCCGAGATACAGAAGGTCGGATGCGCCGGACCAAGGAAAACCTGGAGCGTCTTACGGATATACGTGAGGAGTTAGGGCGCCAGTTAAACCGTTTGGAACGTCAGTCTCAGGCTGCGGAAAAATATGCTGAACTGAAGAAGGAAGAGCGGCAGAGTAAAGCGGAACTTCAAGCTTTGCATTGGCGCGGGCTCGAGTCTCAGTCAATAGAGCGCCGAAAGTCCATTAGTGAGCTTGAACTTAAGGCCGAAGCACTGGTAACCGAGCGCAGCGGTTGCGATACCGCATTGGAGCGGCACCGTGCTGAATCTACGGAGCGAGGCGACACATTTAATGAGGTTCAAGGGCGTTATTATTCTATTGGTGCTGAAGTGGCTCGTATTGAGCAGGCAATTCAGCACGTACAAGATCGCGCTCAGGAGTTACAGCAGGATCTGACTCAAACTGAACGGAATTTTGTGGAGTCTGAAGAGCATTTACGTGTGGATCGTCAGAAGGCTCAGAGTTGGGATGCTGAATTGCAAGAAATCTCACCTGAACTGGAAAAAGTGGTTGCAGCAGAAGAGTTATCCCAGGCGGCCCTCCAGCAAGCCGAAGAGGTCATGCAGAGTTGGCAGGCATCATGGGATGACTTCAATCACACGGCATCTGAACCTCGCCAACAAGCTGAAGTTCAACAATCGCGTATTCAACACCTAGAACAGGTTTTACGCCGCCTCGCAGAGCGACTTGAGAATATACAGAGTGAATGCCAAGGCCTGAGTGATAGCTCGGTACAGGAAGATATTACTCTATTACAAGAGCAATTGGCTGAGGTGGAACTGGCTTCCGATGACAAGAAATCCCATCTAGACACCATCACCGAACAAATGGACAGTGCCCGACAGCAGGGGAAACTGGCCAGCACAGAGTTGGATGAGTCTAGAACGACCATGCAGACAATGCTTGGTCGTAAAGCTTCTCTAGATGCCCTGCAACAAGCTGCTTTGAGTGGTGAAGGCGACCAACAGCAATGGCTTGAAAGCAAACAGCTCAATAGTCAGCCTCGTCTGGCAGAAACCCTGCAGGTGGAAGCCGGTTGGGAGACGGCTGTTGAAACAGTGTTAGGTAGCTATCTCCAGGCTGTCTGCGTGGATAACCTCGGTGACCTCAGTGGTCAGTTGGATACCTTTGCAAAAGGTGAGCTGGTGCTGGTGGATAAAGCTTTGGAGATGGATGACAGTAGCGCTTCTGGTGAGGTGCTATCGAACAAGCTATCAGACAAGGTGAATGGTGAATATGCGGCAGTGATGCTTGGCGGTATTTATGCCGTGGACAACTTGACATCTGCACTGGCAATGAGAGAAAAGCTAGGTGCCGGTGAGTCTGTAGTAACTCGAGACGGCTTGTGGATGGGGGCTAATTGGCTTCGTGTTGCCCGTGATCAGGATGCCACCGTTGGTGTGCTAAAACGGCGACAGGAACTTGAAGGATTAGAGGCGGAGCTGATTGACTGTAGGGATCGGGTTGCTGGATTTGAGCAGCAAAAAAATACCAGTGAGAAACAACTCCGTGATCTAGAAGCCCAACGTGAAGTTATCAGCGGTGAAGTGGCTGAACAGCAACGTCAATATGCAGAACTTCGCTCCAAACTCAGCGCAAGTCAGATGCAAGTGGAACAGTTTGCTGCCCGCCGGGAACGTGCTGAACAAGAATTAACAGAGGCGAAACAACAACAGCAGCAGGAACAGGAAAACCTGGCAGAAGCCCGCCAGTTACTATCCGGTGCCATTGAGGTTATGGAGCAGGATACTCAGCGCCGTGAGGTATTGTTACGGCAGCGGGATGATTATCGTTCTGCACTGGACCAAGCTCGACAGAGCGCCCGTCATGATCGTGATCGTAGCCATGAGTTGGCTATGCGAGAGAAGTCAGTGAGTACCCAGTTGCAATCAGTTCGTGAGGGTATTGGACGGCTAGAGATTCAAGTGGCGAGGTTGCAGGAACGCCGTGAACAATTGCGTGAATCCTTTAATCAAGATGAAGACCCGACCTTTGAACTGAAAGAACAGTTGGCAGCCCAACTTGAAATCAGGCTGGGTGTTGAAAAAGAACTGGCTGATGCGCGCCGTGCTGTCGAAGCCGTCGAGCATCAAATGCGGGAAGTTGAACAGCGTCGGAATAAACTTGAGCAGGAGATTCAAGAACAGCGTTCTTTGCTTGAGCAGCAGCGGTTGGTTGCACAAGATTTGACGACTCGTAGTAAAACGATCGAGGAGCAGATTAGCGAACATCATTTTGATCTGGAACCACTGCTCGAAGCGCTTCCTGAGGATGCAGATTCTGTCCAGTGGGAACAGACGTTGGAGCGAATTGGTAACCGGATTCAGCGGTTAGGGCCAATTAATTTGGCAGCAATTGATGAGTATAAGGTTGAGTTTGAGCGTAAGGCATATCTGGATGCCCAGAACGCTGAACTAGAAGACGCGTTAGAAACACTTGAAAGCGCTATTCGCAAGATTGACCGGGAAACTCGTACCCGCTTTAAGGAAACGTTTGACCGTATCAATGTCTCGCTTCAGGAATTGTTCCCTAAACTCTTTGGTGGTGGTCATGCTTACTTGGAATTGACGGGTGAAGACCTTCTGGATACCGGCGTCACTATTATGGCAAGGCCGCCTGGAAAGAAAAACACGACGGTTCATCTGCTATCCGGGGGAGAGAAAGCCCTGACAGCAATTGCTTTGGTGTTTTCGATTTTCCACCTTAACCCCGCACCATTTTGTATGTTGGATGAGGTTGATGCACCGCTGGATGATGCCAACGTGGCCCGCTATGCTCGGATGGTGGAAGAGATGTCAGCTAAGGTGCAGTTTGTTTATATCTCCCACAACAAAATTGCCATGGAAATGGCCAACCAGCTGATGGGTGTCACGATGCACGAACCGGGTGTGTCACGGTTGGTCAGTGTGGATGTTAATCAGGCGGTTGAGCTGGCGGAAGCTTAGGTAATGAGATAGCCAGCTAATAAAAGCTGCCTATTTCTAGATTCAACTAAATAATATTGTAACTACGCTTCAACATTTATAGGTTTAAGAAACGATGGAATTTGGTGCTCGCGAAATGATGATTGCTTTAGGTGCTCTGGTGGCGCTGGCTATCATGCTTGATGTTATTCGTCGCATCCGTAATGCCCGTTATGAAAAAATTCATATGCCGCGACGTAAGCAGCCGGTTTTTGATGATGACGATCTCGATGATTATGGCAGTGAATTGCCGAGTGGTGGCTCGCGGGTGGTGAGTTATCGTGATGAAGCGGATGTCGCGGAGGTTGGTAAAACAGTCAGGGAGCGTGCAGAAGCAAATAAACCCAAATTATCGATACCGGCCCTAGAGTCAGAATTAGAACCAGAATTTGAGCCAGAGCAGCCGAGTCTTAATCTGAATGAACCCGCAGATTCTGATGATTACACCGATATAGAAGAACTGCCACAAGTCACCATGGCAGGAAGAGAGGCAAGAGAAGAGAAATCTGCTGCCAAGAAGCAGGTACCTGTCGCCAGTGTGGTGGTATTGCACTTGATGGCTCGAGAAGGTGAGTACTTTCCGGGTGACCACCTACTGAATTCGCTGTTGAATCAAGGGCTACGATATGGCTCCATGAAAATCTTTCACCGCCATATTGGTGAAGATGGTTCCGGCCCTGTTATGTATAGCGTGGCAAACTCGGTAAACCCTGGTACCTTTGATTTGAACAGTATGGATCAACTTGTTACGCCGGGGATTAGCCTGTTTTTTGCAATGGAAGATGTTGATGATCCAGCGGCTACTCTGGATAACCTGCTAGCTTCTGCCAAGCAAATGGCCATTGATCTCAATGGTGAGCTGAAGGACGAGAGCCGCAGTGCCTTGACCCGGCAAACTGAAGATCACTACCGTCAACGCATTATCGACTTTAGCCGAGCCCAACTCTCTGGAATTGAATGATGGTGGCTGTTGATCCAGTCATCCGTGAGGAGGCGCATGCCCTCCGCGAACAGCTTAATGAGCATAACCACCAATATTATGTGCTAGACGACCCCACCGTTCCTGATGTTGAATATGATCGGTTGATGCAGCGGCTTCAACAGATAGAAGCTCAGCACCCCTCGCTAAAAACCACAGACTCTCCCACCCAACGGGTGGGGGGGAAAGCCTTATCATCATTTCAATCTGTTGCCCACGAAGTGCCGATGTTATCGCTCGATAACGCTTTCAGTGATGAGGAATTAATAGGTTTTGATCGTCGTGTTACTGAGCGGCTTAAGTCGACTGGGGCATTAGTGTATGCCTGTGAGCCCAAGCTGGATGGGGTGGCCGTCAGCCTGTTATATCGAGAGGGTGTACTTGTGCGTGGTGCCACTCGTGGTGATGGTGCTACCGGTGAAGACATTACTGAAAATGTGCGGACAATTAATTCTATCCCCCTGAAACTTCAGACGGACACACCTCCAGGTTTATTGGAAGTTAGGGGCGAAATCTATTTGCCCCGAGCGGGCTTTGAAAAGCTTAATGCTGAAGCAAGAGCTGTAGGGGAGAAGTTGTTTGTTAATCCGCGTAATGCGGCAGCGGGGAGTCTACGCCAACTGGATTCAAAAATTACAGCGTCAAGGCCATTAGAAATGGCAGCCTATAGCTTGGGCCGTATTGAGGGGTTGGAACAGCCAGAGACCCATTCTGCTACTCTGAATTTACTGAAAAGTTGGGGCTTTTTGATAAACCCTCATGTTGAAGTAGCACCTGATATTGAGAGTTGCCTGTCTTATTACCAGAAGATGGCAGAGATACGTGATCAATTGCCCTGTGATATCGATGGCATTGTATACAAGGTAGATAACATTGCTTATCAGCAGCGACTGGGTTTTGTGGCTCGTGCACCGCGTTGGGCGATTGCCAGGAAATTCCCGGCTCAAGAGGAAATGACTGTCTTGAAGGGTGTAGAGTTTCAGGTAGGTCGTACCGGGGCGGTGACGCCCGTCGCAAGGCTGGAGCCAGTATTTGTCGGTGGTGTGACAGTGAGGAATGCCACGCTGCACAATCAGGATGAGGTGGCGCGGCTGGGGATTAAAATTGGAGATACGGCCATTGTTCGCCGTGCTGGTGATGTTATTCCTCAAATAGTCAGCGTTGTCTTGGAAAAGCGTCCTGTAGATGCTCAGGATATTGTCTTTCCAGACCACTGTCCTGTTTGTCATTCACCGGTGGAACGGGTTGAAGGAGAAGCCGTGACTCGTTGCTCCGGTGGACTTGTCTGTTCGGCACAACGCAAGGAAGCTATCAACCATTATGCATCTCGCAAGGCATTGGATATCGAGGGCCTGGGAGATAAGCTGGTTGATCAATTAGTCGATCAAGGCTTGGTGGATTCACTCGATGACCTTTATCGGCTGAATATGGAGCAGCTGACGAAGCTTGAGCGTATGGGTGAGAAGTCTGCGCAGAACCTCTTGGCCGCATTAGAGACATCGAAACACACGACATTGCCACACTTTTTATATGCCTTGGGTATCCGGGAGGTGGGTGAAGCAACGGCTCGGTCTCTTGCACAGCACTTTGGCCATTTGGAAGCACTGTATTCATCCTCTCAGGAAGACTTACAGGAGGTGTCAGATGTTGGTCCTATCGTCGCTCACTTTGTTCATGAATTCTTTCAGCAGGCAGATAACTTAGAGGTTATAAATCGGCTTAGAGCCGCTGGTGTTCAGTGGCCAGATATGACCCCTCAGGATCAACAGTCACTGCCTTTATCAGGGCAGACCTGGGTGCTGACAGGTTCGATGGAGACTATGGGACGGGCAGAAGCCAAGGAAAAACTGCAGCATTTGGGTGCCAAGGTTGCCGGAAGCGTGTCAGCTAAAACGAGCTGTGTGGTGTCCGGTGCAGATGCAGGCTCTAAACTTAAAAAGGCTGAAGATCTAGGTGTTGAAATATTAGATGAGGCTGCTTTTTTGGCGTTGCTGACAGCACATGGACTGTTATGAGAGTCCCATGTATTTGAATAGAAAATGCGCTGTTCAATCAAATAGAAATAATGGGCATTGGAATAATGATCTCATTGTATTTTCCCGCTTACTTAGGGTTGTAGCGGGTTCATCTAAAGGCGTTGTAGGTTTTCTGAGGTGATGCCTGGCAAGCCAACGAGTAGCCCTAAGGATAGTTTTCGCTTCTACCTAGAGGGTGTGGGTGCCAGCTCATTGGCTCAAGGGTTGCAGATTGTTTTATTCCCCTGGCTGCTGGTAGGTGTGTTGGGCGAGTCTGCAGAACGAGTTGGTTACGCCCAGATGGCATTGATGCTGCCACAGCTATTATTCATTCTGCTGGGTGGTGTGTTTTCGGATAACCGCCCCTTAGGTCTGTATTTATTCCGTTTATACATGTTGTATAGCCTTCCCTGCCTCATCTTATTGGTGTCTGTCTGGCAGGGATGGTTGTCTTATGAATTGATGCTGCTATTTGGTGTTTGTTTTGGCTGCATTACGGCATTTGTACAGCCAGCCAGAGAAACACTCCTGTCTCGTGTTGCAGATACCCAATTGCAGCAAGCTGTAGCAAAGGCATCATTTATCCAATTTTCAGCCCAAAGTGTCGGCATTATTCTGGCCGGTTATTTGGATGATGTTGGTTTGTTGATTCTCATTGCTTTGCAAATCACGTTGTTAGTGACATCGGGTTATTTGCTTCGACGGTGTCTTGATGTTGTGCCGGACGAACCTAAGCAGAGAAATCGTTCTACATGGAAAGATATGCTTTCCGGATTAGAACTGGTTCGGCAGGATACTCGTTTACTCCAGTTAATGATGGTTGTTGCTGCTACCGGGTTTTTGGGATTCGGACTTTATCTGGTTGCCATGCCCATATTGACCCGTGAGGTTTACCATCAGGGTGCAGCATTTTTTGCCTGGATACAGTTTAGCTTTATGTTCGGCGTTATTCTTTCCAATGTATTTATCATCCGGTTTGTTGGTCGCTTTACCCAGCCTGGGCGAATGCTGCTTATTAGCTTGCTGATTCGTGGAGGGCTTCTTGTAGGAATTGCTATGCACCCTCCGTCATGGCTATTGTTTCTGTTGGTATTGTTGTGGGGTGCTGCTTCCGGAGTGGCAATGATGCTGGGTCGGTCCATGACACATGAGGAGTCCCCTCCAGCATACCGGGCCAGAGTTGTATCTGTGTATCAGCTTGCACTGTTTGGGGCTGCCCCCATTGGTGCCTGGGTCAGCGGTCATACCATGGGTGCTATAGGGGTCTTGCCTGCGATTGGTGCGCTGGGTGTGTTGACGATACTGGTAGGGATTGTTGCTATGCTCTTCAGTGACCTGTGGCAGCCTGTTAAGTAATAGTCATTCTTAATGATTAATCTATCTTTTAATATTTACTACAGCTAGTCCCGTTAGAGCTGATGACGAAATGCCAGTAATGCAGCTGTTACCGCCACGTTAAGCGATTCAACCCCATTGCTCATGGGTATGCGAACTTGTGCTGTGCAGAGGTTGTTGACCTTTTTAGAAACGCCTTCTGTTTCATTGCCCAATACATAGATGATGGGTGTTGCGACCTGAAGCTCACTGAGCGATTGTTTGCTGTGTGAGGACAGGGTGCAGCATGTGACTCCCTGTTTTGTTAGTTGTGGTAATGCTTGTTCCAGGCTATCACAGTGGATCAGTGTACTTTTAAACAGCGTGCCGGCACTGGCCTTGATGACCAGCGGGGAGATGGCAGCAGTTCCTTGTTTGGGTAGCAGAATGCCATGGCAGGGGCTGGCGGTGACAGAGCGAATAATCATTCCCAGATTCTGAGGGTTAGTGATCCCATTCAGAGCAATAAGGCTATAGTTTTCTTCGGGAGGGTTCGCCAGAAAATCGTCCAGTAGTTGGTGATTGGGGCATTCAAGATCGGCTGCGACGCCTTGATCCTGTTTGCCATTACGAGATATCCGGGAGAGTTCCTGGCGGCTGTGATAAACAACCTCTACTCCGCGGTTTTCAGCTAGGTCGATAATCTGTTTGATAATACCCCCTGGTTTATTCGAGTCCGCAAGGTGTATGCGGTAGCAGGGGATGTCCATATTCTCTAGCGCTTCGATAACCGGTTTTCGCCCATAGATAGTGAGAAGCCGATCAAAAAAGCGTTTGCGCTGTAGGTGGTCACTCTTGTCGGTGGCTTGGGGCATGGTCTTAAGTCCGGAGAAAGAACGGGCTATTATACGCCCATGGAAGAATTAACCGATAAACAGTTAAGTGGTTTTCGTCAGTCATTGATACAGGTGCGAGAAGAGCTTCATCTGGCGTTAGATATTTCTGAAGAGTCGGGTGAAACAGTTACTTTAGATCAATCCAAGGTGGGGCGGCTATCACGGATGGATGCTCTGCAACAGCAACAGATGTCCAATGCCTGTCGGACGGGATACCGCAAGCGATTGCTTGCTGTTGAGCAGGCTTTGGTTGCACTGGATCAAGGTGATTATGGTTGGTGTGAAAGCTGTGGTGAGTTGATTGATATCAGGCGCTTGGAAGTGCGACCTGAATCAAGTTTATGTGTAGCTTGTCAGGAGGCAAGTGAAGTATGAATAGAGGATTATAGGAGTGGGTCTCAGTTTTGTAGTACGTAGTTGTCGCTACGTTGTCTGTAACACACGCTTGTATGCTTGAACGGCAGTCCCCAGCCCCATGGCGATGGCATCTACGGTGAGCGCATGGCCAATAGATACCTCGGCTAAACCGGGTATTGTGGAAAATTTTGCTAGATTGACCAGGTTCAGGTCATGGCCAGCATTAACTCCCAGACCAATATTTAGGGCTAGCTCGGCTGCATCGTAGTGCTGTTGAAAGATAGTGTTGAGTTCTTCCGGGTTTCCCCAGGCAGCAGCGTAGGGACCGGTGTAGAGTTCAATGCGGTCAGCCCCTACTTGCTTGGCCAGCTCTATTTGAGTTGGGTCAGGGTCCATAAATAAGCTGACTCTAATATCCAGTGACTTCAGTCGCTCAATCATGGGCAGTAACTGGTCACCCGCCCTAGTGAGGTTAAACCCATGGTCGGAGGTGAGTTGGTTATCGCTGTCGGGTACCAGTGTGCATTGGTCAGGTAGGGTTTCTTCTGCCAGTTGAACTAACCCCGGGTAACAGCCCTTGGGTTCAGCGAAAGGGTTTCCCTCAACATTGAATTCAATGTCCTCAAGCGAAGAAACCAGTTGGCTGAGCTGATGTACATCCTTGGGTCGTATGTGCCTCTGATCCGGCCGGGGGTGCACAGTTATACCGTCAGCCCCATTAGCGAGACACACTTTCGCATGCTCTACCACATCCGGGTAGTTGCCCTCACGAGAATTGCGAATCAGTGCAATTTTATTGAGGTTGACACTGAGCGAAACGTTCACGGATTTACTTGCTGTCAACAACTTCAGCTTTAATGATTCTGACAGGGGTCTCCGGCAGGTTGGCAAAGGGTCCTACAGCTTTGGTGGAGATACGTGAAATCTTGTCAGCTATATTTGTGCCCTGAATGACCTTACCAAATACGGTATAACCCGGTTGACCATTTCGGGCATTGAGACTCCAGTTGGGTACCACATTGATAAAGAACTGGGCTTTGGCACTGTTCGGGTCAGTTTGTCTTGCCATAGCAACGGTGCCCTTCTCATTTTTCAAACCATTGGTGGATTCGTTGACGATAGAGGCTCCACTGGGTTCGCGCATAGAAAGTTCTGGGGTATAGCCTCCAGCCTGAATCATAAAGCCTTGTATGACTCGATGGAAAATAAGGCCATCGTAGTACTGGTTCTGAACATAATTAACAAAGTTTTCTACTGTTACTGGAGCTTTGTCTGGGTAGAGCTCTAGCCGAATGTCGCCTAGATCTGTAGTGAGCAAGACCTGAATGGGTGTTGATGTCTCTGCCTGTGCTGTAGCCAGAAAAGTAGTCAGAAATACTATGGAAAAAACTCTTTTAAACATTAGCCCCACTCCGAAAAACTTTTGCGGCGTTTGAGCCGCGGAATAATTATTGTCAATAACGAACCAGCTATAACCGCGAACACTCCGTAGAGGAACCAAGTGTTGCGCTCTCTATTACTGAGCTGTTCGTTGGCAGCTTTTAGTACGTCGATGTCACTTTGTAGCATACCATTTCGTTTGAGTAGTTCCTGATTTTGCTGATTAATAGAAATGGCATTGGATGAGATTTTTTTAATGGTATTAAGTTCACTGCTTACTTCACTGCTCGTAGATTGTGCAGATTGAAGTTCTGTCGATAGTTCAGTGTTTGCTTGCCTGAGAGTGTTTAGCTCCTCAGAGAGCGCGTTAGCCTTATTTTCAGCGACCCCCAGCTTTGCTTCCATGCTTGCAATGCGCTCGCGGGCTATTGGTATATTTTGTAGGTAATGGGATGGCATCCAGCCGTCAAGCCCACCCTGAGTGGTGATATGGCTCCAGCCCTCTTCATTGGTTTCAACGAGATTCAGGGCGGAGCCACTCTTTATGCCCCGATGAAGGATAGAGCACCGAGGGCAGGGAGATTTTCGTAATGGCACTAAGTATTCGTCAGAAATGTAGACGGTTTTTGCCAAGAGTGTAGTACTGACAAGGGCGAATACAGCCGCCAACAATATTTTCATAACATTCTCATTCTACGGGCAGTTCTCTCGTTAATTCTCACGGTTCTCTTTTTGTCTGATGTATGTCAGAACGGATCTGCATAGCATGTTATGGAAGCACCTTTTTAAAGGGTTTAACAGTCACTTTTTCATAGACCCCGGCTTCAATATAAGGGTCTTCATCTGCCCACGCCAGGGCATCGTCTAGCGAGTCAAATTCCGCAATCACTAGGCTTCCAGTAAAACCAACATTCCCTGGGTTTTCTGTGTCGATGGCTGGATGTGGCCCTGCGAGTAGTAGTCGCCCTTGGTTTTTTAACATTTCTAGCCGTGCCAAGTGGGCTGGACGGGCAGCTAATCGTTTCTCCAGGCTGTTTTCTACATCCTGGCTGCTCACGGAATACCACATCAACTTAGTCCTCGTGTTTATCGTGATGGTGAATAACCTCTTCCAGCTTCAGGCCGGTTAGCTTGGTTACGCCCCTGAATAAATAAAAGAGTGCCCCCATAAGTACCAACATTGCTGGTATGGCAATGACAGGAAAGCTTAGTGCCGTCATTTTGCCTAATTGTTCATTGAACTCAACTGTTCCTGGCTGACTGGTGATCAGCACTGTGGCGAGAATGTAATTGAGCAGAGATGACAGGAAAAAAGACCCGGCGACCAGCCATGAGGCATTGGCTAGGCATGCTTCAAATTTTTTGTTGTTGCCATGTTCTTCCAGAGCCTGAGCAATACGATCTGTTTGTAGAATTTTATCGTTATATAAAAAAGTTTTCACCAGCGGGTAAGGTGTTTTCAGCGAAACAATGGTGGCTAGCCCAAATATTGCCGGAATCATCGCTTCCTTTATGGCGATGTAGGTGGGGTCTAGCTCCATAAGGCTGATGCCACCAGTGAGGAGAATGCTGATGACACCTAGGGCTGAGAAAAAATTAAACCGCCTCAGAGTCACAAAATCTTTAAGTCCGTAGACCACGGGGAATGACAACGCAACCACAATAGCAATGCGGGTACCCAAGTATTCATCACCGCTCAATTTGGTCAGAATAAGGGTAGGAATAATAATATTGAATGCAAGGTTTAACAGTAAACTTTCGCTTTGGTTGTTTTTTGCACACTTTTGTTTTTGGGGCGTTGGTGAGTCCATCAGGCGGTACAGCAGTCTCTGTAAGGGTATAGGGCGGTTATTGTAAGGGAATGAGCGTCAGTAATCGAGAGCATCTGGTGTTGCTAGATTCTTATTTTATAATTTTGTACTACTTCTCAGTTGAAAACCCAAAAAGTTGAAATTACTGTGAAAATAAGGCCATAATGCGGAAACCGGTACAACAGATTTAACAAAGCGCCATAACTTTCTGAAAAATAAGGAAAATAATTATGGGTGTTATGCAGGTTAGCAAAGAACTGGAGCAGGAGGCTGAGGGAGAGGCTGAACTAGGGGACTTGTTAGTCTCTTATTTAGAGCAGCTTGGTGTGGAATATGTGTTTGGCATTCCAGGCGGAGCCATTGAGCCACTGTACAATGCATTAGCTCGTAGCGAGCGTAGAGGTGGCCCTCGTGCGGTAATTGCCCGACATGAGACAGGTGCGGCTTTTATGGCAGAGGGTTACGCCATAAAAACAGGAAAGCTGGGTGTTTGTTGTGCCACTACAGGCCCAGGAGCCACCAATTTGATCACGGGTGTGGCGTCAGCCTACGAGAATAATATTCCCATGCTGGTTATTACTGCTCAGACAGCACTTAGTGATTTTGGTCGAGGTGCAGTGCAGGAGTCATCTTGTACCGGTATTAATACGGTTGGTTTGTTTGAGTATTGCACCCGATACAATACGCTAGTTTCCCACCCGAAACAGTTACAACATAAGTTGTCATCCGCTGTAATGACAGCGACGCATTCTCCTACAGGGCCTGTTCATTTAAGTATCCCTATGGATGTGATGAAAAGCCCTGTTTCATCGTCAGAACCAGATTTCAATCTTGATCGACTTCTTGATAAACCATCACTGCTTGATGATGTGGCAGTGGGGCAATTCTATAATGAGTTACTCAATGCAAAAAACCCTATTTTTGTTATAGGCGATGAGGCCAGTGAAGCCATCGGCAGTATCTTGAGTGTAGTTGTAAAAATGCAGGCGAAGATTATTGTGACGCCTCATGGTAAAGGCCTTGTCAGCCCGTATCACCCGCTGTTTAGGGGCGTGATAGGTTTTGCTGGGCATGAAAGTGCACGTGAGGCATTGTCTGATCCAAGTGTAGATTTAGTTGTCGCGGTAGGAACGAGCTTTGGTGAAGCCGCAAGTGATGGCTGGAATTCTGAATACTTCCTGACAAAAAAGCTAATTCATGTCGAAGCAACAGAAGAGCATTTACTGCGTACGCCAATGGCCAAACTACATGTCAGGGGGCGGCTCTCAACAATCTTTGAACAGCTGAATGAAGACTTAGGTGAAATGCAGGGTAAGGAAGGGAAAGTTGTTTCCATGCCAGTTGCAGTCGGTGGTTCAAACCTCAAATCACGTCGATATTTTAGCTTGGATGACCCTGATGCCTATCATTCTGATCAAGCGCCAATTAAACCACAGAGGTTGATGTGTCTGCTCCCACAACTGTTCCCTCCCAACACCTGTTATTTGGCAGATTCTGGGGCTAGTTTTGCTTGGGCTGCGCATTATTTGCATCCTTATGATAGGAGGATTGAAGGAAAGCGTGACGCCCATGGCGGTGTGTATCGTTCTGCTCTTGAATTCGGTTCTATGGGTTGGGCTATTGGTAGTTCTATCGGTGTTGCTCTGGCTGACCGAAAAAGCCCCGTTGTTTGTATTACTGGCGATGGCAGCATGTTAATGGTGGGCCAAGAAATTACTGTGGCCATACAAGAAAAACTTCCCGTAGTATTCGTGGTTTTGAATGATAGTTGTTATGGCATGGTGCATCATGGGCAGTCCCTTACTGGTGCAGAACCTATTGGGTGTGAATTGCCAGAAGTTGATTTCGCAGCATTTGCCCGTTCTATGGGAGTGGATAGCCACATAATAACTTCGCCAAAAGACCTGCTGGCTATTGATGTTGGTTATATTTGTAAACGAGAAGGGCCCACACTCCTTGATATCAGGATAGACCGAAATGAAGTTCCTCCTATGGGGGTTCGGATAAAATCCCTGACAAAAGAAAATGACGAATAAAAATAAACAAGAAACGATAACAACTAAAATCTGGAATGAAATTCCAGAGGATGACAACCCTTTCGCCGCTAAAGTTTGCTATTGCTCGGGCTTTGATGTTTACGGAGACCTTTTGGGTAAAGCTAGCTACATCGAATATCTGTATTTACTCTTTAAACTAGAACCCCCATCACAAAATCATGCATTACTTCTGGAAGGGCTAGCCATAGCATTGGCCAATCCAGGTATACGTGATCATAGTGTGCGCGGAGCAATGAATGCAGGTGTAGGTGGTTCCACACATGCTTCGGCATTGATGGCAGCATTGGCTGTAGGTGCTGGAAACCTTGGTGGAGGTCGTGAAGTTTATAACATGGTCAAGTACTGGGAGCAGTGTGGTACCGATATAAATACTTGGGAGCAGATGATAAAAGAACCCCCTGTTGAAGAACGAGCGGATGTTTGGCAGCCCATGGAGCATGCCCCTGGTTTTGACCCAAATGGCGACAGTTGTACATTGCCAGTTAGGCAGGTCTTGGAGCATATGGTAAAAATCGGCGAAAGTGAAAATCTTAAATGGCTGCAAGCCAATAGAGAGCGCTTGGAGAAATTTGCAGAATGCCCCCTCGCTATGTCAGGTGTTGCAGCAACAGTTTTGTATGAATTACAGCTAAGTTCAGATCAAGCTGAAATGTTATATCTGTTGTTGAGGCTGCCTGGTGCTGCTGTTCATAGCTTAGAGCAAGAGAAGCTTGGGTGGAGACGTTATCCATTTTTTGGCGATGGATTGAAGTTACAAAAATATAATCCAACAGAGAACATGGGATAACAGGTGAAAAAAGAAAAGGTGTTTTCAGAGTATGAAGATAATTGGGAGACATCTATGGGTGCTATTTTTCCTGGAGAAAAGGTTGTTCTCAGAGGGAAAGATGTTTTAAAAGAATTAAAAGATTATCGGTGGATTGAATACTTGTTATTTGGTATTACAGGAAGGGATTCGCCTCATCTTGCCCGTTTAATTGAAGGAATGTGGCTGATTTGTACAAGTTTTCCTGACCCTAGATTATGGAATAACCGTATTGCTGCTTTAAGTGCAACAACTAGATCAACTGGTGTTTTGGGTTCTGCGGGAGCTCTGGCTGTTTCTGAAGCCACAATATATGGTCTTAAGCCTATACAAGGTGTGTCTGATTTTTTGTATCGAACATCTGAAAAAATTGCTGGGGGGCAATGTTTGGAAGATGTGGTGAAGTCTGAAGTAAAAAAATACCGAGGAATCTATGGTTATGGCAGGCCAGTTGCTGATAAGGATGAACGAGTTGGCCCGCTTATGGAGTTTGCACAATCTATGGGTGCAGGTGAGGGCCCATATACTAAGTTAGCTTTTGATGTCGATAATTATTTAGGTTCTTCACGTTTGAAATACAGAATTAATGCTTCTGGGGTAGTGGCAGGTCTACTTGCAGATGAAGGTGTAACACCTAAAGAGTTATACCACATAGCAACACTTACGTTTACGGCGGGCGTTATTCCTTGTTACATCGATGCACTAGAAAAGCCGGAGGGTGCATTTTTTCCTCTTCGAACATCCCGAGTAAATTATGAGGGAACAACAGCATTTAGAGTCTGGGGACAATAAAAATGGCTAATAAAAAGTATCTAATAGTCTTACCAATGTTTTTCTTTTCCTTGTGTTCACTTGCTAATGGAGAAGATGCAGAAGAAGATTTGATGGCACTCTATGGAGGCGAAGAGTTCATAAGTATTGTAACAGGTGTTGAACAGCCCCTTCATAAAGCCCCTGCAGTTGTGTCTGTATTGACGAAAAAAGATATTGAAAGAATAGGCGCGACAGATATTGATGAGATTTTAGAAACGGTTCCTGGTCTTCATGTTGCCAGAGATGCGAAGGGCTATAACCCAATGTATGTGTTTCGGGGTATCAGTGCTACAGAAAACCCTCAGGTTTTAATGTTAATCAATGGTATCCCGCTCACCAATTTATTTCAGGGAGACAGGAATTTGGTGTGGGGTGGAATGCCGGTTCAAGCAATTGAAAAAATTGAGGTAATTAGAGGGCCTGGTTCAGCACTTTATGGGGCAGATGCATTTGCTGGTGTGATTAATATTGTTACTAGAGAAGCTGATGGTAAAGAGAGTTTTGAAGCTGGTGTTCGCTATGGAACACACAATACGAAAGATTATTGGTTAACTGGTGGTGGTTCAGTTGGAGAGCTAAAGTACTTTGGCGCATTGGAAAGCCATAAAACTGATGGTTTTGACGAAAAAATAACGTCTGATCAGCAATCAGTATTAGATTCACTTATTGGAACAAGCGCCTCGCTGGCTCCCGGTTCGGTGAATATGGAAAGAAAAAATTTAGATGCGCGTCTAGAGCTTGCTTATAAAAACCTGAAGCTGAGAGCGGGCGCACAAATTAGAGATGATGCCGGTGATGGTGCTGGATCAGCTCAGGCGCTGGCTGAAGATAATACCTTTGACAGTAACAGATTAAATGTAGACTTAACTTATGAAAATAAAGAATTTACAGAAAATTTAGCAGTAAAAATTCAAACAAGTTATTTACAAACAAGCCAAGAAGTAAATGGAGATTTAGTACTATTTCCAGCGGGTACAATTATTCTAGATCCAGTTTTTGGTCCTATAGGTCCTTTCCCAGATGGCGTAATAGGAACACCAGAAGTTAAAGAACGGCATACCCGGTTTAATTTCTCTAGTTTTTATACTGGAATAGACCGGCATGAAGTAGGTATGGGTGCCGGTTATTATCATGGCGATCTTTATGAAGTGAAAGAAAAAAAGAATTTTGGAGAGCATCCGTTAGGTGGGTTTATATTGCCGGGTGATCCCGTAGTTGATGTTACTGATACACCCCTTGTATTTTTGACAGAAGGAAAACGCGAAAACTCATATGCTTTTCTTCAAGATGTTTGGCAGTTTGCAAATGATTGGGAGCTAACGGCAGGGGTGCGTTATGACCATTACTCTGATTTTGGTGACACTGTAAACCCTCGCTTGGCTTTGGTGTGGTCAACAACAAGAAACCTAACCACTAAATTACTTTACGGTGAAGCTTTTAGGGCGCCTTCCTTTGCGCAACAAAGAGCAATTAATAATCCTTTAGTACAGGGAAACCCTGAACTAGACCCTGAAGAACTAAAAAGTTACGAGCTCGCATTTGATTATCGTCCAAGTCACGACCTTGTCTTTAATTTGAATATGTTCTACTACAAATGGAAAGATATTATTCAATTTGTGCCCGTTGGCGTCGGTGCTGCTGAAGCTCAAAATGATGGTGAACAAACTGGCCATGGTGTGGAGTTTGAGGTGAGTTGGCAGGCTTTACGTGATTTGGAGCTTTCTAGTAATTTTTCCTGGCAAAAGTCTGAAGATAAAAACCTAGATGCAGATGCGGCCTATTCCCCAGAGAAGCAGCTGTATATGGCGGCAAACTGGCAGCCTGCAGAGTTGTGGAATATCCATGTTCAGGCTAATTGGGTCATGGATCGTAATCGGGCAGCAGGTGCAGATGATTTTCGTTCAGATGTAGATAATTATGCACTAGTTGATCTAACCATAAGGCGTAAATCATTATGGGATCACGTAGATGTTGCCTTAATAGTCAAAAATCTCTTTGATGAGGATGCTAGGGAACCAAGTCTTGCCGGGGGAGTTGGTGTTCCTGTTCCTATTGAGGATGATTTGCCTTTGCCTGGACAGACAGTGTTGGGTGAAATTCGCTATCACTTTTAGGAATGAAGTATTGCCGACAAAGAGCGGTGAGGAAAAACACGGATGAAGCAGAATTTTTCTTTTATAGCTAGGCGGTTGGGTAGTAGTGCCTATTTGCCAGTTTTGTTACTCGTCGTTCTATCGCTATTTAGCTTTAGCACAAGAGGGCAGAGTGCCGAGTTACTGGTGATGTACCCGGAGGTTCGAGCCCCATTTTCAAAAATATTTCGGGATATTTCTTCTGGGGCTGAAGAGGGCTTTGTGGGTGATGCTAGTTCGGTAGCTATTAGAGAAGGTGAAGAAGTAGGTTCACTTCTCACCCGTAAGAAGCCTGATGTAGTACTAGCGCTTGGCAAGCGGAGCCTTTCAAGTCTTAAGGCCTCAGATAAAAATGTGCTAGTTGTATTGGGCGCGGTAAGCGAAGATCAGTACGACTATCCAGGAATATCGATGGTGCCAGATCCTGAAGTAATACTGGATAAACTGATATTGTTGTCTCCTTCCGTCAAGCAGGTTCATGTGGTCAAAAAGTCCCGTGGTGTTGATGTGCAACTGGAAGGTGCTAGCGAATACTTAACAGAACACGGCAAAAAACTGATTGTTCATGAGAGTAGAGATATACGCGAGGCGGCCAATATCTATGCAAAATTAATAGAAGAAGCGAATACTGGCGATTCGATTTGGATATTACAAGATGGCTCCTATGTTAATAGTGCCATTTTTTCACTGTTACTCGATGCCGCATGGAGTAAAAATCTAGTTGTCTTTTCATCAAACCCTCTACATGTAAAGCGTGGAGCTCTCTTCGCGGTTTACCCTAGTAATAAGGACATGGGGGAAAGCCTTGGTAAGTTAGCAAATCAAGTTCTTAGTAATGAAGCGAAACCGGGTCTGCAACCTTTACGAGATGTTTTGGTTGCCGTTAATGAGAGAACGGGTAATCACCTTGGACTTGCATTGACAACAGAAGTAAAAAATAACGTCGACTTGCTGTTACCTGCGAGGTAAAACAGGTGGAGGCTAAACCAAACAAGAAAAAGCCGGGGATGAAGTTCAGAAATCAACTCAGTTTGATTTTTGTCGTCGGTATTTTTGTTATGGCGGTAACAACCTCTATTGCAGTCAGTAATATTTCTAGTCAAATTGTGCGTGACCGAGAGATTCAGCAAGGCTTGCAGGTGACGGATTCACTGGCGAAGCAGAGCGAGCTGGCTTTGCTTTATCACAGCAAAGAAAGTGCCAAAGATATCGTAGATACAGCCTTGAATTTTCCTGGAGTTAAGGCGGTATCTATTGTCACTGAAACGGGCACCGTATTACACACTGGAGGCGAGATCGTTACCCAAGCTCCCTTCTATAAGCCCTCTGTCGCAAAGATGGTTCACGAAGATAATGATTATTGGTCGTTTTCATCCCCGGTAGTGGCTGGAGCTTCACAAGACAGTGTTTGGGGTGAGCTTTACGGTGAAGATGTAGAGAAAGAAGTCTCGCTAGGTTATATAACGGTACTGATGGGGAAGGATACCGTTGTCCTGATGGAGCGGAGTATTCTTAGGGGTAATCTGCTGATTTCTCTATTGGTTGCTGTTGTCCTCCTATTGCTGTTATTAGGTATTTCACGTCGATTAACCAAGCCGCTTGAAAAGCTTGCGGCTACCATGAAGCAGGCAGAAGAAGGCGACTCGGTCATTCGGGCTGATGTGGGCGGTCCCGTGGATATCACCGATATGCAACAGGCCTTTAATTCCATGATGGAAGCTCTAGAAAATCGGCAGAAGGAGTTGATGCGTGCTATGTCGGCTGCTCTAGAGTCTGCTCGTGTTAAAGGTGAGTTTGCAGCCAATGTTACTCATGAGCTACGCACGCCAATGAATGCTGTGTTGGGGATGCTTGATTTGCTCATGACCATGGGCCTCAGTGCTAAACAGCTTGAGTATGTGGAAACGGCAAAAACCTCAGGCGAAAGCCTGTTGCAACTCATTGATGAAATTCTTAACTTCTCCCAGATCGATTCCAATAATATTTCTATCGTTAAAGATGATTGTTACATTCAAGAATTGTTAGATGATGTTATCAACTTGCTCGCTAATCAGGCGCTTAAGAAGAATTTAGACTTTGGTTACGTTATTTCTGATGATGTTCCCAGAATGATTCAATCAGACTCTTCGCGCCTCCGACAGGTGCTGATCAACCTGGTTGGTAACGCCATTAAGTTTGCTGATGTTGGTGAAGTATCTATTCACATGGATGTTCTTAATGTAGAAAATCCATCCTCTGAGAATGAATTGCTGGTTCGGTTTGAGGTTCGTGATTCTGGTATTGGAATTAATGCAGAAGACCAACAGCGCATCTTTGATGCCTTTACTCAGGCAGACTCATCAAGTACCAAGGAATATGAGGGAACCGGTCTTGGGTTGGCCATTAGCAAGCAGATAGTCGATTTGATGGGTGGAGAGATCTCAGTATCGAGTCAGCCAGGGATGGGGAGCTCATTCTGGTTCACTGTACCTACTCCGAGGTCAGATGTCAGCAAACCTGATGAAGCAGCTGTGCCGGCTTTTTCAGGCCTAAATGCACTATTGGTGGATGATAGCGAGATAGTCCGAGAATTTGGTGCCCAGCAGCTTGAAAAAAAGGGTATTGACTGTACCACTCTGGATACAGGTATTAAGGCGCTTGACGTGATTCGTGATATGTCAGCAAACGGCAGTAGCCTGGATGTTCTAATTGTTGATGAAGACATGCCTGGACTCAAGGGAATGGATTTTCTAAAGTTGACACGGGAGGAGCCCTCCCTGAAAAACACCACTATTCTGATGCTGAGTAATCCTTGGACAATGGGGGATATACATAACGATTACAGTATGACCCGACTGAATAAGCCGTTGCGTCCGAAAGAGATAAATGCCTGTCTTGAGAAGCAATTGTTGGGGCAGGGTGAGACCGAAAAACTAGAGTCACAGCCAAAGACAATAGAGAAGCTCTACAGTCGACCCAAGAAAATTCTGGTGGTTGATGATAACCGCGCTAATCAGCAGGTAGCTATTGGTATGCTGGAGCGAATGGGGTGCCGGTGTGAATTGGCGTCTACGGGCAAGGAGGCTGTTGAAGCAATTATTCGCAACCAATTTGATGCTGTTTTGATGGACTGTTATATGCCGGTTGTGAACGGCTACGATGCCACTCGCCAAATCAGAATGTATGAGGGCGGGGAAAATGCAGATAACCGTGTACCCATCATTGCCATGACAGCAAATAATACGCAGGTTGAGGTGGATCGCTGTATGGATGTAGGGATGGATGATTTCCTCTCCAAACCTTTGCGTATTGATGAGCTAACAAATACCTTGGCCAAATGGGTGCCCAGAGACTTACCTGAAGTTTCTGCCGATAGTGACAGTCAGCTAGGTGAACTTAGCTCAGATGAGCCTTCCATCGTGCACAGCAGTGCCAGTTACGACCCCTTGGTCATTCAAGAACTAAAAAATGGTATTGGGGAAGTTGTCATTTCGATGATCGAGGCTTTCCTTGAGGACACACCCGTTTATTTGCAGTCATTAAAAGCGGCAATTGCTCAAACAGATACTAAGCAGGTTAGGGAGTTGGCGCATACTGTTAAAGGGAGTGCATCAAATTATGGCGCCTACCAGGTCGTTGAGCTTTCTCGATTACTGGAAGAAAAAGGTGCTGCGGCAGAGTTGTCGGGTTCAGAAAAATTATATGAGAACTTAGTGGAGGCATATGCCAAATTAGGGAGAGATTTGGAAGAGTACATTCTGGCAGCTGACGACAGTACCAAAGGGCGTGAGAAGGGGCATCATTTGTTGATTGTAGATGATGACCGCTCCATGCGGCTTGCACTGAAAAATGTGTTTAAGTCAGAAGATTATGTCATCGAAGAAGCCAGTAACGGAATGCATGCTATTTCCATATGCCAGCGAAGAATGCCAGATTTGGTGTTGATGGATGCCATGATGCCGGAAGTTGATGGTTTTACGGCCTGTGAGCGTATTCGAGAGCTACCAAATGGCGCGGATACACCTGTGCTAATGATTACCGCCCTTGATAACGAGGAATCCATTGTAAAAGCCTTTGCTGCTGGAGCGACTGACTTTATTCCCAAGCCCATTCACTTTGCCGTGCTGAAGCAGCGTGTGTCTCGTCTCATTCAGGCAAACAAGGTAGAGAAACATGTGAAGCAGCTCGCTTACCACGATCAGTTGACAGGGCTTCCTAACCGGACGAACCTGATGCAGCAGCTTCGGGTAATGGTGAATCGCGCCCAGCTGGAAGAGAAAAAAGTAGCGATACTATTTCTTGATTTAGATAGGTTTAAATTAATCAATGATACCCTTGGGCATGATGCGGGTGACCTGCTGCTTAAAGCAGTATCCGACCGGATTCGCCGATGTGTCCGGAATCAAGACTTTATCGCCCGTTTGGGTGGAGATGAATTTACAGTAGTGCTTGAAGGCGTCACGGACCAAGAAATTGTGTCTAAAATTGCAGCTAAAATCTGTGATGCCCTGAGCCAGCCATTTGTGTTCCTTCAGCAAGAAATGTTTGTTACTACCAGTATAGGGATATCCATGTTCCCTAATGATGGGGCGGATATCGGCACTCTGATAAAGCATGCAGATTCAGCCATGTTTCGCGCCAAAGAACAGAGAAATGGCTATTGTTTCTATGTGCAGGGAATGGAAGATGAAATTGCTCGGCGTATGGAGCTGGATAGAGAGTTACGCATGGCGATTGGTGCTAATGAGTTAGTGCTGTATTACCAGCCTCAGATTGATTTGGCTACAGGTGAAGTAGTGGGTGCGGAAGCATTGATCCGTTGGAATCATCCGAGACACGGATTGGTGATGCCCGATACATTTATCCCCTTGGCTGAAGAGTCTGGGCTTATTAACCAAGTTAGTGACTGGGTGTTGGAAGAGGCCTGTCGGCAAATACAGGCTTGGAGTAATAGTGGAAAAGAGTTGCTCAAGGTTGCCGTGAATATGTCCAGTAAGGATATTCAAGCAGAGGGTTTTAATGACAAACTGAGCAGAATACTAGAGCAGTATGACGTTAACCCCAATAGGTTGGAGCTGGAAATTACTGAAAGTACCTTGATGGAAAATCCGGAAGAGCTTGAAGGGGAATTGAACGCTATGAGGGAGATGGGGCTGACTCTGGCGATTGATGATTTTGGTAGCGGTTTTTCTTCACTTAATTACTTGAAACGGCTACCTGTTGATGTGTTGAAAATTGACAGAATGTTTATCCGAGATTTAGAAGAAGATGAAAGTGATAGGGCGATTGTCACCGGTATTGTTGCATTGGCTACCAGTATGGGGCTTGGCACCGTGGCTGAGGGGGTTGAGACTGAATACCAATATCGTCTCCTCCAAAAGTTAGGTTGCGATACTTGCCAAGGCTACTATTTTAGTAAACCAATACCGGTTGCAGATTTTGAAGAGAAGTTCTTTAAACAGGAAGTTATTATCTAAGTCTACCTTTGCTTCTGTCATGGGTTCTGTGACCTAAAGCCTTGAGTTTTTCTCCTACCTTTACTGCCTTGTGTGAGATAATCAGTTTTTACCCTCAGCGTAGTTGCATCATGAGTCAGTTTTTCTCTATACACCCTGAAAACCCACAGGCAAGACTTGTTCGTCAGGCGGTTGAAATTATTCGCAAAGGTGGAATCATCGTTTACCCAACGGATTCGGCTTATGCTCTTGGGTGTCATATTGGTGATAAAAAGGCACTGGATAAAATTCGTCAGATTAGGCAATTGGATAAAAACCACAATTTTACACTGATGTGTCGTGATCTATCGGAACTGTCTGTTTATGCCAAGGTGGACAATCAAATGTACCGTTCACTAAAGGCGCATACGCCGGGACCCTATACCTTTATTTTGGAGGCAACCTCTGAGGTCCCTCGCAGACTAATGCATGCCAAGCGAAAAACCATTGGTTTGCGGGTGCCAGAGAATGCGATTGCACTGGCCTTGCTGGAGGAGTTGGGTGAACCCATTATGAGTGTCACCTTGATTATGCCGGGTGATGAATACCCTCTGACTGATCCTTATGATATTCGAGATTTGTTAGAGCATCACGTGGACTTGGTTGTTGAAGGAGGCTACTGCGGTCTTGAACCAACTACGGTGGTAGACCTCACCGGTGAAGCACCTGAAGTTACTCGACAAGGTATGGGACAGTTTGATGATTTTCAGAGTTAAGCACTCATTAAGCATGTAACAAGCATCATCTCTACTCATTGATTTTAGCTTATCAAGGCTTAAGTCCAGTCTTACCGCCATAATATTCTTACTGATTGTCTAAGGGGCACACACTGGTTGTCTTAATGAATCACAGTATAATGGTGCTCTTTATTAAGTTGCTGATACATCACCCATGTCTACGGAAGCTATCCCCAGCGGGTCTGAACAGGCTAGCCCAATAACAACGACAGGTACTGCTTCTCACCCTCTGCAGGAGGAGATGCCATTTGCTGTGGTTTTGGGGAAAGAAATCACGGCGCTACCCAAAGACCTGTATATTCCACCTGAAGCACTAGAGGTCTTCCTAGAGGCTTTTGAAGGGCCCTTGGACTTGCTGCTCTATATGATCAAGCGCCAGAATCTGGATATTCTGGAAATCAACGTTGCTGAAATCACCCGTCAGTACATGGGTTATATCGATATGATGAAAGCCATGCAGTTTGAATTGGCTGCAGAGTATCTGTTGATGGCAGCAATGTTAGCTGAAATTAAATCTCGGATGTTACTTCCCCGGCAAGCAGTGGAAGAGGATGAGGACGATCCTCGGGCTGAATTAATTCGTCGCCTACAGGAGTATGAGCGCTTTAAGAAAGCTGCTGAAGATATTGATGGTTTGCCACGTCTGGGTCGGGATGTTTTTGTGGCTACAGCAAAAGAGCCGGATCGTAGCAAGGAACGCCCTCAGCCAGATGTGGAAATGCAAGAAGTCCTGCTGGCATTATCAGAAGTGCTCCTGAGAGCCGAAATGTTTGAGAGCCACCAGATACAGTTAGAGCGCCTTTCTACAAGAGAGCGAATGTCACAGGTGCTGGACACGTTGTCAGGGAAGCAGTTCGTACCTTTTGTTTGCTTGTTCCGGCTGAGCGAAGGAAAAATCGGCGTGGTAGTGACCTTTTTGGCTATCATGGAATTAATCAAAGAGTCACTCGTAGAAATTGTTCAGAATGAAGCTTATGGGGCAATCCATGTTAAAGCGCGTTCGTCGTGATGTGAACACAGAGACTAGATAGCAAATAAAAATGGAAAGTGATCAACTGAGAAAAATTATAGAAGGTGCTCTGCTGGCAGCGGGGCGTTCTCTGGATATTGGGCATCTGGAAAAGCTGTTTGATGAATTTCAGGTCCCACCTCGAGATCAGATATTAGCCGCACTTGAAGAAATCGAGGGAAATTGCTCTGGCCGTGGATTTGAGCTCAAGCGGACGGGTAGTGGTTACCGCTTTCAAGTGCGTGAGGAGCTGTCAGAGTGGGTGAATCGTTTATGGGAAGAAAAGCCAAAAAAGTATTCCCGTGCACTTTTGGAAACATTAGCGCTAATTGCTTACCGTCAGCCAATTACCCGTGGCGATATTGAAGAGATTCGGGGTGTGTCGGTTAGTTCTGAAATTATTAAAACGCTGCTTGAGAGAGAGTGGGTGCGTGTCGTTGGGCACCGGGATGTCCCGGGTCGGCCAGCACTTTATGCCACGACTCGACAGTTTCTTGACTATTTCAGCCTTAAAAATCTTGAAGAGCTGCCAACACTCAATGACATCAAGGATATTGAAGAAATTAACCCAGAACTTGCATTGGAACTCGCGCAAAAAATGGCAGAGGAACAACCCCAAGCAACATCTGACGCCCTAGGCGAGTTATCAGAAACCGATGTGCATGAGGAGTTAGTTTCCGTTGAGGATAGTATCGATTCTGATACGGCTGACTCTGATGTAGATAGCAACCTTCAAACGACTGAAAACCATCAAGAGACCCAGTAACTCCGATGTCTGAAAAATTACAAAAAGTACTGGCTGCCGCTGGTTATGGTTCACGCCGTGAGCTTGAAAAGTGGATTGCTGATGGTCGTGTTACTGTTAATGGTAAGGTGGCAAAACTCGGTGATCGAATATCACTGGATGATGCCGTTTCTGTAGATGGTAAGCGCGCTAAGCTTCCTGCCAAAGACCAGCGAATCCGTGTGTTGCTGTACAACAAGCCCGAAGGCGAAGTTTGTACTCGTTCTGATCCTGAAGGGCGAAAAACAGTATTTGAACACTTGCCTCGCTTGAAAGGCGAGCGGTGGATTGCCGTGGGTCGTTTGGATATCAACACGACTGGGTTGCTTCTTTTCACTAACAACGGTGAGCTGGCCAATAAATTAATGCATCCGTCTTCCAGAATAGATCGTGAGTATCTGGTTCGGGTACACGGTGCTGTTGATGATGATATGTTGAAGCGGCTTCGCGAAGGTGTTCTGCTCGAAGATGGCATGGCAAAGTTTAGTGATGTTGTGCCTGGTGAGAGAGTCGGTACTAACGGTTGGTATACCGTGGCACTGATGGAGGGTCGAAACCGCGAAGTCAGGCGATTGTGGGAATCCCAGAATGTCGAAGTTAATCGTCTTAAGCGTGTGAGGTTTGGGCCTATTTTTATGCCCTCTTATACCCGTCGTGGGCAGTGGGTTGAGCTCGATGAAAAAGCACTCAACGACCTATTGGTGACGGTAGATATGCGGGTGGCCAAAAAACAAAAACGACTCTTGCCCGATGATAAAGTGCGTAGGGATAGGCAGTTAAAACGACTCCGTTCTAAAGGGCCGAGGTCTAAATAATAAAAATAATTCCAAATAAAAAGGGCCTAAGAGAAATAAAGCCCCTTTTTGTCTATGTGGTTTATTGCGCATCCTTCATTGTGCATCCATGGATTGCCCCGTAATACCTTCACTGTCGTTGCCCATGAGGTATAAATAGAGCGGCATGATGTCTTCAGGAATTTTGATGGTAGAGGGGTCTTCTGCGGGAAAGGCCGTAGCGCGCATGCGGGTTCGTGTAGCACCCGGGTTGATACAGTTAACCCGGATATTGCTAATACCTTCTAGTTCATTGGCAAGTACCTGTGACATCCCTTCAGTGGCAAACTTTGAAATGGCATAAGCGCCCCAGAATGGTTTGCCGACCCTGCCAACACCTGATGTAGTAAAGATGATGGAAGCACTGTCAGATTTTTCCAATAATGGCAGTAGCGCCTTTGTCATCATGAACTCTGCCGTCACGTTAACCTGCAACACCTTTTGCCAAGTGCTCAATTTATAGTTGGCTATAGGCGTACGCTGGCCGAGTTCGCCAGCATTGTGTAATAGGCCGTCGAGCTTGCCAAAGGTTTCTTCAAGGCGGTCGTACATGTCTTCGTAATCTTTTTCTGACGCCCCCTCCAGGCATATAGGGTAGATTGCGGGTTGTGGCCATCCAGCAGACTCGATGTCATCGTATACTTTCTCCAGCTTGGGCACAGTGCGGCCCATTAGGATGACGGTTGCACCAAAAGAGGCAAAGGTTTTGGCGGCGACGGCGCCTATGCCATCACTGGCTCCAGTCACAGCAATAACTTTTCCAGTGAGCAGGTCTTGTGGGGCGCTATAATTCTGTGAATCCATGATTGTTGGTTTTCCTCAAAGTATTAGTTCTAGCAGTTGGGTGGCACAGTTGACGGTATAGTGTGCACCCCATAGTGTCGGATCTTCGTTTTTGTCAATGTATCCATAGGCCGCAGCAATGGTGGTTGTTCCAGCTCGCAGCCCCGCTTCAATGTCACGCTGGTGATCGCCGATATATACGGTTTTATCAGGGCTTATCCCCAGTTGATCGCAGGCTAGCATAACTGATTCGGGGTCGGGCTTAGTCCTGGTGACATGATCTGGGCAGATAATGGTGGCAGGTGCGGGAGAAAGCGGTAACTGCTGTAGGATTGCTAGGGTGTAACTCTCAGGCTTGTTGGTAACAATTCCCCAGGGGATTTGTCGCTGTCCAAGCGCCGAGAGCAGTTCGGTGATCCCCTTAAAAGGATGTGTTTGGTCAGCCAGGTTATCCATGTATAGAGCCAGTAGCTCTTGACGAATAGGCTCAAAACTTGGGTGCTGTTCATCCAATTCAAAAACCTTTTTGATAATACCAACAGAGCCGTGAGTGACCAGTCGGCGGATACTTTCTGCTGGTAGTAGTGGCATCCCTTTTTGTGCAAGCAGCCGGTTGGTGGCTGTCAAGAAGTCAGGGGCGGTATCGAGCAGGGTTCCATCAAGGTCAAATAAGACAGCTTGAAATCGTGTAGGCGTTCGTCTTATGGGATGTTTCATAGGGTGCGATGTTAGAGTTGGCATCAATCTGGTTTGCGAGCGTAGACCAAGTAGTTTACATCTACATCTTGGTCATCAAGACGGTAATGTTTGGTCAGAAGGTTGTAGGTCATACCTGTCATTGTTTGTAGCTCAAGGCCACATTCCCTAACCCAATTACAGAGTTCAGATGGGCGAATAAATTTACTGTAATCATGGGTGCCTTTGGGTAGCATTTTCAGGAGGTATTCGGCCCCGATAACAGCAAAGAGATAGGCCTTTGGGTTGCGATTGATCGTAGAAAAGTATAGGTGTCCACCAGGCTTAACCAGTTTTGCGCAGGCATCAATAACAGAGCGAGGATCTGGTACATGTTCCAGCATTTCCAGGCAGGTCACGATATCGAACTCACCAGGGTGTTGTTCTGCCATCTCTTCTGCAGTGCACTGTTGATAATTGACGGATACGCCTGATTCCAAGCTGTGAAGCTGGGCGACAGCCAGAGGTGCTTCACCCATATCAATGCCGGTAACATCAGCGCCTCTGTGTGCCATGGATTCTGCCAGGATACCGCCACCACAACCAACATCGAGTAGTTTGCATTCGACGACGGGGGAGTGCTCGTCTATCCAGTTTGCCCTCAGTGGGTTTATGTCATGCAGTGGTTTGAATTCACTTTCCTGATCCCACCAGCGGCTGGCCAAGGCTTCAAACTTGGCAATTTCGGCGCGGTCAATGTTTTGTGGTGAGTGGTTGAGTTCAGACATCAATAAATTCCGGTATTAGTTACTTGGATGTTTGATTTTCCAGATTAGCACTGTTATTCAGAAAGAGGGTTTTCTGATGCCTCTATCAGTCATGTTATGACTAGCAATTATTGGCTATTTTTCGTTGCCACTGTTTTACCTTGGTGAGTACTTCCTGTTCATTTAAGGTTTGTAATTGCCGCTCTATCATGAGCGCTGCACCATTGACCCACAGGTGGCTAACACGGCTGCCAGTATTGGTGTAAACCAACTGGGAAGCAGGATTATACAGTGGTTCTGACTCAATTGTGCCAAGTGTTACAGCTGCCAAGTCGGCGCACTTGCCGGCTTCGATACTGCCAATCTGGTCATCCCAGCCCATCGCTTTGGCGCCATTGATGGTGGCCATTTGCAGGGCAGTATGGGCGTCGATTGCACCGGCATCCCCTGATACGGCTTTGGCTACAAGCGCTGCCGTGGACATCTCACCAAACATATCCAAGTTATTGTTGCTGGCGGCACCATCAGTGCCTAAGGCTACATTGATGCCGCTATCCAGTAATGTTGTCACCGGGCAAAACCCACTAGCCAGCTTCAAGTTGGACTCGGGGCAGTGAATCACATGGGCGTTATATTCCACCAGGGTGTTAATGTCTTGCTCATCGAGTTGAGTCATATGAACACATTGGGTCAGTGGGGATAGTAGGCCTAGTTCTACCAGTCGTTGTATGGGTCTCATCCCGTGCTCTTTTAGGCTGTTTGCAACTTCTGTTGCAGTTTCATGGAGGTGGATTTGTACGTGGCTATCAAGTTCTTCTGCGTAGGTAGCTATTTTTTCTAATGGTCCATTCGAGAGGGTGTAGGGGGAATGAGGGCCAAAAGCAATACGAGTAAGTGGTCGATCCTTGTAGTCATCGCGTAGCTGGAGGCCTTTATGAATATAGTCTTCAGGACCACGGCCCCAGGCTGAAGGGAAGTCAAAAACAGGGAAAGTGATCTGGCTGCGAATCCCGCTATGGCTGGCAGCTTCCGCTGCACAATCCGGGAAGAAATACATATCTGAGAAACAGCTGGTACCGCTGCGAATCATCTCCGCAATGGCGAGCTCAGTGCCATCACGGACAAAATCTTCACCTACCCATTGTCTTTCGGCAGGCCATATATGCTTTTCCAGCCAGTTTTTCAGTGGTTGGTCATCTGCATAGCCGCGTAGAAGCGTCATGGCCGCGTGGCCGTGGGCATTGATCAGCCCAGGAATCAGCACATGATTGGGTAGCTTAGTATGCTCTAGGGCTATATATTTTCTGGTC
>MAAC01018441.1_pt1 | contig 41039 bp, 46 predicted proteins | sample 1115981 | NCBI WGS metagenome assembly MAAC01 (sample SAMN04961126, study PRJNA320927) | seawater metagenome | isolation source: sample BD02T64 sea water enriched with oil for 64 days | place: USA:Gulf of Mexico | collected 2013-07-27 | reverse complement strand
CCGGTTTCGACACCGATCTCACGCAGGACCTCAATCGAGGCGGTGCGCATGATCTGGTATTCTTTGTCGGTCAGGGTCAGGGCAGGGGCTACGGTGATCGAATCACCGGTGTGCACACCCATGGGGTCGATGTTCTCAATCGCGCAGACGATGATGGCGTTGTCGGCCTTGTCGCGCACCACCTCCATCTCGAACTCTTTCCAACCCAGCAGGCTCTCGTCGACCAGGATCTGGTTGACCGGAGAAGCGTCCATGCCGGTGCGGCAGAAGTGGATGTAGTCTTCGCGATTGTAAGCCACACCGCCGCCGGTGCCGCCCATGGTAAAGGCCGGGCGGATGATGGCGGGCAGGCCGATGTCTTCAATGGATTCGAGGGCAATGCGCACGCCCTCGTCCAGGTCGGCTTTGCCGTTGTCCAGTTTGGGGGCGGTGACGATGGTGGCGCGCGGGTTTTCGATACCGAGGCGATCCATCGCTTCGCGGAACAGTTTGCGATCTTCTGCCATTTCAATAGCATCGCGGGTCGCGCCGATCATCTCAACACCGAATTTTTCCAGCACGCCCATCTCTTCGAGTGCGAGCGAAGTGTTCAGCCCGGTCTGCCCGCCCATGGTTGGCAGCAGTGCATCGGGGCGTTCTTTTTCGATGATCTTGGCGACCACTTCGGGGGTGATCGGTTCAATGTAAGTGGCGTCTGCCAGACCGGGGTCGGTCATGATTGTCGCGGGGTTCGAGTTGACCAGAATGACCCGGTAACCCTCTTCGCGCAGCGCCTTACAGGCCTGTGCGCCCGAGTAGTCAAATTCGCAGGCTTGGCCAATAACAATCGGTCCCGCACCAATAATCATGATCGATTGGATGTCGGTTCTTTTTGGCATGGCCATATTCCTTTGATGTGCGCGAGTCGTGACGCCCCCAAAGCGCCAAATTGTCATGGGTTATAGGCCCCGCGAGGAAAGGTGCAAGGGGCATCGGAAACGAGTTCCAAATTGCCGCAAATATCGCTGTTGTTCGCATAACGAACAGATATATGGCTGGTCACAGGCAACAGGAGTCGTCTCAGGTGCGTATCCGTTTTGATCAGGGGCCCAAGGGGCCGGGGACATGTTTTGACACCCCACATCGGATGATCCGGGCGGATCAGCCGCATCAAGTGCGCGCGGCCTTGTCGGATCTGGATTCGGCGCGGGCAGCTGGGAAATGGCTGGCTGGATATGCCTCGTACGAGTTGGGGTATGCGTTAGAGCCGAAACTGGCGGAACTGATGCCAGATGACCGACGTCTGCCGTTGATTTGTTTCGGTGTGTATGACCCGCCTGTGCAAAGCCCCGCCTGTGGTTTGACAGCGCCGGGCAAGGCTGGATTAGAGAATATAACGCCGCGCTGGGATTTTGACCGATATGCCGCGGCTTTTGCGCAGGTAAAGCAAAATATTGGGGCAGGGGACGTCTATCAGGCCAACCTGACCTTTCCGCTGGATGCGGCGGTTTTGGGTGGTACCGACGCGTTGTATGCTGCGTTGGCAGAACTTCAGCCCGTCGGCCATGGGGTGCTGGTCCAGCAAGAGGGCCTGCCAGATCTGTTGTCGCGCTCGCCAGAACTGTTTTTCCGGACCAATGCTGAGGGTCTGATTGAAACCCGCCCGATGAAGGGCACTCAGCCGCGCAGCGATGATCCGACCGAGGACGCCGCCCGGCGGGATTTTCTACAGAGTGATGAAAAGAACCGTGCTGAAAACCTGATGATTGTGGATCTGCTGCGCAATGACATCAGCCGAGTGGCACAATTGGGGTCCGTTTCTGTGCCCGAATTGTTCGCCGTGGAAACCTACGCGACGGTGCATCAGATGGTGTCGACAGTACGTGCGCAATTGCGACCCGGCGTCGAGCTAGGCGAGATACTAACGGCGCTGTTTCCCTGTGGCTCGATCACGGGTGCTCCGAAAATCCGCGCCATGCAGATCCTGGCTGATCTGGAACCCTGGCCGCGTGACATTTATTGCGGCACCATTGGTTGGGCGGCCCCGGATGGCAGTTCTTGTTTCAATGTGGCTATCCGCACGCTGATGGTCGAGGATGGCAAGGTGGTGATGAATGTCGGCGGCGGCGTGGTCTGGGACAGCACTGCCGAGTCTGAGTATGAGGAAGCCATATGGAAAACCCGATTTGCCAGCCAGTTGAGCAAGACTTTCGCCTGATCGAAACCTTTGGCTATCACCCCGGTCAGGGCATTGCCCGCGCAACCTTGCATGTGCAGCGTTTGCAGGCCTCGGCGGAGGAATTGGGATTTGAGTTTGACCGCCGCACAGTCATGCAGCAGTTGGACAATATAGCCTTTCAATATCCTCGACGTTGCCGTTTGACTTTGGGCCGGGCGGGAGATTTGGAGCTGACGACTGCGCCATTTCCGGTGAAGCAGCCGCAGATGTGTTTTGTGATTGCTGAAGAGCGGCTCGAGTCCGGTGCCGCGCTACTGCGTCACAAAACCACTCTGCGAGACCGCCATGACCGGGCAAGAGCGTCACTGCCCGTGAGGGTTGACGAAGCTGTCTTCTTGAATGAACGCGATGAGGTCTGTGAGGGGACAATCACTAACATTTCGATCACTACTCCAGACGGAGACCGCCTGACGCCCCCGCTCAGCTCAGGGTGTCTACCCGGTGTCTATCGGCAAAGCCGGTTGAACAAAGGGCTGTTAAATGAGGCTGTTCTGACCCTTGCCGATCTGAACGAGGCTCGCAGTATTAATCTGGTCAACTCGCTGAGGGGATCAACGCAGGCAATTTGGGCGCCGGAATGTGCAGAATTCATCCGCTTTGCTTGACATCTGAGCCGCAACCCTGTGTATCGGCCCAGACGAATTCTGCGCCCTTTGGCGCTTAGCCCGAACGACGACCCGAAGACGAAAGGTCACGCCATGCACGCCTATCGCAGCCAAACCTGCGCTGAACTGAACAAATCCAACGTGGGCGACACTGTTCGCCTGTCCGGTTGGGTCCATCGTGTCCGCGATCACGGCGGTTTGTTGTTCATCGATCTGCGCGATCACTATGGCATCACTCAGATTATCGCCGACCCTGACAGCCCAGTGTTTGCCGAACTGGAAAAGCTGCGCTCGGAATGGTGTATCCGCATCGACGGCTCCGTGATGGCGCGCGACGAGAGCCTGATCAACAAAGCGATTCCAACTGGCGAAATCGAAGTTTTCATTCGTGATCTGGAAGTTCTGGGCAAATCCGAAGAACTGCCGCTGATGGTGTTCGGCGATCAGGAATACCCGGAAGAAACCCGCCTGAAATATCGCTATCTGGACCTGCGCCGTGAAGCGATGCAAAACAACATGAAGCTGCGCTCGGACGTGGTGACCTCGATGCGCAAGCGTATGTGGGAAAAAGACTTCCGCGAGTATCAGACCCCGATCATCACCGCATCATCGCCAGAAGGCGCGCGTGACTTTCTGGTGCCATCGCGTCAGCACCCGGGCAAATTCTACGCCCTGCCGCAGGCGCCTCAGCAGTTCAAACAGCTGATGATGGTTGCTGGCTTCGACAAGTATTTCCAGATCGCGCCCTGTTTCCGCGACGAAGATCCGCGCGCTGACCGCTCGCCTACCGATTTCTACCAGCTCGATCTCGAGATGTCCTTTGTCACCCAGCAGGACGTGTTCGACACCATCCAGCCGGTTCTGCAGGGCGTGTTCGAAGAGTTCGGCGGCGGTCGCAAGGTTGACGATGTCTGGCCGCAGATTTCCTACAAGGACGCGGCGCTATGGTATGGCTCGGACAAGCCCGATCTGCGTAACCCTATCAAGATGCAGGTTGTCTCCGAGCACTTCCGCGGTTCCGGTTTTGCCATCTTCGCTAGCCTGCTGGAGAATGAGGGCACCGAAATTCGCGCCATTCCAGCCCCAACAGGCGGCAGTCGCAAGTTCTGTGACCGGATGAACAAATTTGCCCAGGGCGAAGGTCTGCCGGGCATGGGTTATATCTTCTGGCGCAAACAGTCGCCGGATTCGATTGCTCAGGAACGCGGCATCACCGTCAAAGAGGTCAACGCTCTGGTCAAAGCGGGCGAGATTACTCTGGGTAACGAGGCCGCAGGCCCGCTGGCCAAGAACATCGGCCCCGAGCGCACCGAAGCGATCCGCCTGCAGTTGGGTCTGGACGTTGGTGATGCGGCCTTCTTCTTAGGTGGTAAGCCAAAAGCGTTTGAAAGCGTCGCAGGTCGTGCCCGTACCGCCATTGGTGATGAGCTGGGCCTGACCGACAAGGACCGGTTTGCCTTTGCCTGGATTGTCGACTTCCCGATCTACGAAGCTGATGAGGAAACCGGCAAGATCGATTTCGAGCACAACCCGTTCTCGATGCCGCAAGGTGGCATGGATGCCCTGCTGGGCGATCCGCTTAAGGTGCTGGGTTATCAGTACGATTTGGCCTGTAACGGTTACGAGCTGGTGTCGGGCGCGATCCGGAACCACCGTCCCGAGATCATGTTCAAGGCGTTCGAAATTGCTGGCTACGGCAAGGACGAAGTCGAAAAACGCTTTGGCGGCATGGTCAACGCATTCCAGTACGGCGCCCCACCACACGGTGGCTGTGCCGCGGGTGTGGACCGCATCGTGATGCTGTTGGCAGACGAGGCCAACATTCGCGAAGTGGTGATGTTCCCGATGAACCAACGCGCCGAAGACCTGATGATGAACGCGCCAAGCGATCCGACCTCGGATCAGCTGATGGAGTTGGGCCTGCGGGTGATCCCTCAGGATCAGTGATCCCTTGTGGCGAATTTAGCGAACAAAGGCTCGGGAATTTCCCGGGCCTTTTTTGTAAGCGAAGATAAGCCGGTCGTAAAATAACCGACAGAATTGGGGTCAATGAGCGTATAATCAAAAATGATCCGTAACGGCGTATATTGAGCCGGTTGAAGGCTCGGAGTTTAATTGGGAGCACATTCAAATGTTTTCACCAGCGCTGGCAGAGATCCGGTTTGGATGCGGCTTGTCACCTGACCTGCCCGCAAAAAACTCGGTCGAGGAAATTTTGCAGCGGCTCGCCGGTCCGGATCACATGGGTGAAACTTATCCGATCGACGATTTTGACAGCCTTTTGCCCCGCGCGGTTGAATATACTAGGTTGCGACGAGAACGACGCCGCGCGCAGGGCAGTGACGCCTATGATGATCTGGACGATCAGACCAAATCCGTACGTGCAAAGGCCCGGACCGATCGAGCGCGCTGGTTTGGTCAAATCATCCTGCGTCATGGTCAAACCAGTGATGGGTTCCGCGAGCGGCTGGCCCTGTTTTGGGGGGATCACTTTACCGCACAAGGCAAGGGCGGTTTGTTGCAATTGATGGGCGCGCCTTATGTGGACAGCGCCATCCGCCCCCATTTGTCTGGCAATTTTGCTGACTTGCTGATTTCAGCCGTCACGCACCCGTTGATGTTGCACTATTTGGATCAGGGGCGGTCAATTGGTCCCGATAGCCGTTCGGCGCAAAAATCCCGCCGACCCAAAGGCTTGAACGAAAACCTGGCGCGTGAAGTGATGGAGCTACATACGCTGGGCGTGGGAGGTCCCTATAGCCAGCAGGATGTGCGGCAACTGGCCGAGCTGTTCACTGGGCTGAGTTATAGCGCCAAAAGGGGTTTCCAGTTTCGCCCCAACTTGGCCGAACCGGGTGCCGAGACAATTCTGGGAAACCAATACGGCGGCGATCCGGCACAGCTGGAACCGATCCATGCGGTGCTTCGTGATCTGGCGGTGCACCCCGCGACGGCTGACCATATTGCCCGCAAGCTAGTGGTGCATTTTGTCGAAGATACCCCGGATCCCGCATTGGCAGATCACGTTGCATCCCGGTTCCGCGATACGGGTGGCGATCTGGCGCAGGTCTATGCGGCGCTGCTGGAACACCCCGCTGCTTGGGTGCCCGAGTTGCGTAACGTAAAGCCTCCACTGGATTTTATCACCAGCGCCTGCCGGGCATTGGCTGTTCACCCGCAGAAACTAAATCGCTCTGCTCCAAAGACGCTCAATAAAGGGTTGATGACACCGCTGATCATGATGGGGCAACCCTGGGAACGTGCCAATGGCCCAGATGGTTGGCCTGAACAGGACGCGGCCTGGATCACACCACAGGGGCTGGCAGCGCGGATCCGTTGGGCGATGTTGGCACCACGACAGTTGGTCACCCGCTTGCCGCCGCCCGAGCAGTTTGTCGAGACCAGCCTTGGTGATTTTGCCGATGGTCGGGTGCGGTTTGCCGCGCGTGCTGCTGAAACTCAAGCTGAGGCGATAGGATTAGTTCTGTCCTCACCCGCCTTTCAGCGCCGCTAACAGGAGGGCTATGTGATGACCCTGTCCCGCCGCCGTTTTCTGACCCGATCTGCCGCTATCGGTTGTTCTGCAGCTGCCAGCCCGCTGCTGACCCCGGTCAGTTTCGCCTCTGCCCCCTGGGACACCCGTTTAGTGGTGATCATTCTGCGGGGTGGCGTCGATGCACTGGACATGTTGCAGCCCTATGGTGATCCGAACTATGCTGGGCTGCGGACCAAGCTAGCTGGTGGTCCCGACAGGGGCGGGTTGGATCTGGACGGATTCCATGCGCTGCATCCCGGTTTGCAACCGCTGATGCCGCTGTGGCAGCGCGGCGAGTTGGGTTTTGTGCAGGCGGTTTCAACCCCGTATCGCAACCGGCGCAGCCATTTCGACGGTCAGGATCTGCTCGAGGCCGGGAGTGCGGGGCTGGGTGAGGTACGTGACGGTTGGTTGAACCGCATGCTGCAACAGATGGGCGGTGTCGAAAGCCGCACTGCCTTTGCCATTGGGCAGGGTGAGATGAAGTTGTTGCATGGTGGGGCTCCGGTGTCGGACTGGGCACCGGATGCAGCCCTGGTGTTAAGCCCGCAGGCCAAGCTACTGGCCGAGCAGATGATGATGGGTGACCCGATGTTTCACGATGCTTTGGCCGAGGCATTGGAGCTGTCGCAGGACGGCACAATGGGGCTGGCGGATGATGCTGACGATATGTTGGAAATGACCATGCCACTGCCCAGCCGTGGTAAGTCTCATCGGAAAATTGCCGAATTTGCAGCCGAAAGACTGCGCGGCGAAACACGGGTTGCTGCGTTCTCGATCAATGGCTGGGATACTCATTCCCGGCAGGCCGCTGGGCTAAAGGCGGGATTTGGGCGGTTGTCCGATACCATCCTGACTCTGCGGGACGGGGTTGGGGATGCGATTTGGGGCAAAACAGCGGTTCTGGCAATGACCGAATTTGGTCGCACCGTGCGCGAGAACGGCACTGGCGGCACCGACCATGGCACGGGTGGAGCGATGTTGTTGTCGGGCGGCGCTATCCGAGGCGGGCGCATCTATGGGCGCTGGCCCGGGTTGACTGAGGCGGATCTGTTCGATCGGCGTGATTTGATGCCCACCGCAGATGTGCGCGCGCAAGCGGCCTGGATTATGCGGGGTTTGATTGGCATTGACCGGTCGCAGCTGGAACAGGTTGTGTTCCCTGGGCTCGACATGGGGGCGGATCCTGGTCTGCTGCTTTGACCTGACCAAGAGACCTAACGTGCGTAGTGCTATGGGCTTGGGTCTGACGTGCTCCGCAGAAATGTAGTGATCAGGTCGGATCTTCAGCAGGGCTTCGTGGGACAGGCCTGCCCATGTTTGGGCAGCTCAGAGTGTGCATACAGGGTAGCAAGTCGCGAGCAGATCTTAGCTATCTTGTGATGAAAACAACAGCGACTCGCAGGGGTGGGGATCAAGGTTTGCCCGGTTGCGGCGGATTTCCCGCGCGGCGAGTCTGGCCTGGCCATACAGAACGATGGCTAGGGTGACACTGGCAACCAGAACAATCTCGAACATGTCAGATCGCCAGTTTTTGGTTTAATCGGTCCTGAACCAAACCTGCGATGCGGGCTGCTTCGGTGGTAACCGGGCGTCCTGATGACAGGGCCTTACTCAGACCGGCAGCTGCATCGGCCAGCGAGCTGTCACCAACGCTGCGGGCAACCCCACCCAGGAACTGGGCGACGTAATTCAGAATGTTAACTTCCTGCGAGTCGTTCAGCACATCGGCGACATGTGCCATGTCATCCTGAAATGCCAGCAGGTCGGGGTGGATGATCTCATCTAGCAACTCACCTGATCCCATTGGCTGGCGGTCAGCGGGCAGGCGCGATAGGATCGCCTGCTGGAAGGTCGCAAGCGAGGTTACCGGCTTTGCCAGAAACCCATCTGCACCAGCAGCCAAAGTGGCCTCTTTAGCAGCGTCGTCACCAGAGGTGCCCAAAACCACGCTAACGCGAGGTGAGGCACTGACGGATTCTTCAATCAGATCAATGCCAGACCCATCGGGTAGCCCCAGATCAACGATCAAAACGGATGGACGATAGACCTGCAAATGCCGTCGCGCCGACTTTAGACAATCCGCCCTGCGTATGCGGGCGCCACTGCGCAGGCACAACAGGCGCATGGCCTCGCAGGCATAGCGGCTGTCTTCGATCACCAGGATGGTCAGCCCCAACAAGGGGCGCCGTGTGGTGGGTTGGCGGTGGGCGGCAGCAAACAGTTCCGAATCGTCCATTACAAGTGTTCCTTTCGGCAGATGCCCTGACGCTAGGAAATCGAGGCTAATACCCGGTTAACGCGGCGCGTGGTTCTGTGTATGAATTGATCTCAGCTGCTAACTGGGCGCATTTGGCGCACTTGCCCCAGACGGCGGCAGCCCGCATAACGCCAGCACCAAATCAGTGAGGAGACGTGATGATGATTGGCCGATTGAACCATGTGGCCATTGCGGTGCCCGACCTCGAGGCCGCCTCGGCGCAGTACCGTGACACGCTGGGGGCCAAAGTGGGCGCGCCGCAGGACGAACCTGATCACGGTGTCACTGTGGTGTTTATCGAGCTGCCCAACACCAAGATCGAGCTGCTCTATCCACTGGGCGACAACTCACCTATCACTGGATTCCTCGAGAAAAACCCAGCCGGTGGCATGCATCACATCTGTTACGAGGTTGATGACATTCTGGCGGCGCGCGACCATCTGTTGGCACAGGGTGCGCGGGTTCTGGGAACGGGTGAGCCAAAAATAGGCGCACATGGCAAACCGGTTTTGTTCCTGCATCCCAAGGATTTCAACGGCTGCCTGGTGGAGCTCGAACAGGTCTGACTTTACAATCCACTGGTCCTGTAGGTATGCGAGGCCAGCTATAGGAGGCGCGCGATATGGGAATTACATCTGGGCTGGTGCTCTATGCAGTAATCTGGTTTCTGAGTTTTCTGGTGATCATTCCGATCCGGCTGGAAACTCAGGGCGATAAGGGCAATGTGGTCCCCGGTACACATTCCAGTGCGCCTGAAAACCACTATCTTAAGCAGAAGGCGATTATCACCACTGGGGTGGCGGCCGTTCTGTGGGCGGTGATCGCTGGCATCATCCTGTCGGGAGTGATCAGCGTCAATGATTTTGACTGGCTGGACGTCTACCCTGATCCGGAGTGACGGGTGAATTCACCTGCCAGATGGGGCTGCAGAAAATTAAGCAATTTTCTGGTTCAGAATTTTGCTTAAAATTCAGGGTAACGTGGCAATGGGTACATTACCCCCGCCGATGCAGCGCGTGAAAGATATGAGTGAAAGTTGCCGCGCCCAGGATCGGGATCACCAGGTTGAGCAATGGAATGGACAGTGGCATCGCCATCAGCGTGCCTGCCAACCAAACTGTGCCAGCGTGCTTACGGCGTAATTTCTTGGCTTCTGGCAATCCAATCCGACGAGCAGCAGCCAAAGTGAAGTATTCCCGGCCCAACAAAAACCCGTTAAGCGCCCAGAATATGAAAACGGCCGCAGGCGGAAAAATGGCATAGAGGATCAACGCCAGCACGTTGGCAGTGATCAGCACGCCAAGGAAGTTCACAGTGTCCTTTAGGGCATCCCACAGGGGTGTTTTGGCCACTGGTGGCAAATGTGGAAAATGCTTGTCTTCTACCGCCTGCGCGACTTCGTCCAAGAACATAGACGTGATCGCCGAGGCCACCGGCACCATCAGGAACACCGACAGGATCAGCATGAAAATGAGCGATCCGATGGACAACAGATCGTCCAGCCAGCGCACCTCACCCAGCACTGGCACCGTCGCATCGGGGCCAACCAGCCACTGGATCAGAACCAGGAAACAGGCATAGGCCGCAATCAGCAGCGCCAGTGTCAGGCCGATACCCAATGCCAGAACTCTGCGGAAGCGTGGGTCGCCTATCTGTGATACGGCTTTGAAAAATGCGTCGAAAATCATTCGCTCACCCAGCTTGTCTTTGCGGTTAGATCCGGGCGCGGCCGTTCAGGCGGCGTGGGGCCCTCGGTGGCGATATGGATCAACCCGGCGATGCGTTCGTTGTCAGCCAGATCAAAGGCATCCTTGCAGAACCCAGCGTCATGACTGGCCCAGCCGGACAGCCAATTGGCACCCCAACCAGCTGCCAGCGCGGCGTTCAGCAAGCCCAGGCACACAGCTCCGGCGGAATAAGTCTGCTCGATAGCGGGTACTTTTTCACTTGGGGTTTGGACTTCGACCACCACCACGGCCAGATGGCCTAGTTCAAACTGGCTGCGACCTTTGGCGATATCTTCGGGGCTTTTGCCGAGCCGCTGGCCTGCTTTGGTTGTTAGATCCGCCAACCGCGCCATCGCACCACGTTCCACCACGATGAACCGCCAAGGTTCTAACTTGCCATGATCCGGTGTACGTGCCGCTGCGGTCAACAACGGTTGCACCTCGGCACGACTGGGGGCTGGCGCCACCAGAGTCTTTGCTGGACGCGAGCGGCGGGTAAGCAGAAAATCCAGCGCGGCAGGGTTGCGGAGCGACATATGTGAAACCTCTTTACATCGAATGGCTACCATTTCGGCAGTCAGAGGCAAAAATTCAAGGTGAAAATCAAATGAGCATCGGCGTAACTGCGTGGATTGCTGTCATCTGGCCAATAATATCCCCGCCCAAGGCACAAAAGCGATGGAGCCTGTGACCAGCCTAAGGCATCCTTTCAGACTATGGGAAAGCCAAAGAAGAAAGATTTGCCGGATCTAAGCCACTTGGCACAAGCAGGAGCGGAAATCGCGGTGCGGGTGACGCCCAAGGCGTCTCGTAATGCCATAGAAATTCGTGATCACCTGTTGCGGATATTGGTCACGGTGGTGCCGGAAAACGGCAAGGCCAATATGGCGGTGCAGGTTTTGCTGGCGACCGCAATGGGGGTGGCGCCATCTCAGTTGACGCTGAAACGCGGGCAGGGCGCGCGCGAGAAACTGTTTGTCTATTCCGGCTCGTCGCGCAGTTGATACACCCCTTCCGGCAGGTCGAGCGCCACTGACAAATCACGCAGTTGCTGCTGCGACAGTGTAATCAACTGCATCTTGTCGGTGCGTGGATCATATTGTTCGATGGTGATGCATTCCGCAAAAGAATTGATGGTCACATCTTCCTGCAAAGGCGCGCCGCCCTCGTCCAGCAGGGTAATCACCGTGGCGTCAAACTCATGTTCAATGGTAAACATGATCCTAGCTTGCCCCGTGACCGCACCGCTGGCAAGGCTTTGCTAGATCACAGTATCTTTTGCTGAAATCGTGGCTGGTAAGGTCCTGTGCAATTGATCCCGGCGCGCATTGTCCTTTAGGGTGAACGGGGATTGCCAAAGGGAGTGTCATGCACCGTTTTCTGTTGTTGTTGGTTCTGGCCATTGCTGGCTGTGAGGTTTACACGCCGCCGCTTCCAGGGGCGGGGACGACCAGTCACAAAACGCAAACCCAGGGTCAGACGGGCGGGGGCGCCAGTGCCGCCTTTGCCTCGGTGGCACGGGCCGTTGAGCCAGTGGCCGAGCGCGAGTGCCGCAGGCGGGCCAGCGGGTTGAACTGTGATTTCCTGATCCGTATCGATCCCAACCCCAAGGCACCCGCCAATGCCTACCAAAGTGTCACCCGTTCCGGGCGGCCGGTGATTACCTTCACCCGTGCCATGTTGGCAGACCTGTCCAATCAGGACGAACTGGCCTTTGTGATGTCACACGAGGCAGCCCATCACATTCGCGGCCATCTGGCGCGGCAAGAGCAAAACGCCATTTCCGGTGCCATTATTTTTGCCGGGCTTGCCACCGTGGCCGGCGCCAGTGCCAGTGACATAGCCGAGGCACAGGATTTTGGGGCACTCCTCGGCTCGCGCAGTTATTCCAAGGATTTTGAGCTGGAGGCGGACCAGCTTGGAACGATCATTACCCATCAGGCTGGATTTAGGCCCAGCGTTGGCGTGCGTTTCTTTTCCCGCTTGCCAGATCCCGGCGACAAGTTTCTCGGCACCCATCCTGCCAACCATGACCGGGTGCAAGTGGTGCAACAGACCATCCGACAATACAATCTGAACTGACTGATGTCCTCATCGCCCTTTCCCTCGCCGCAGCTGACACAGCTGGGTGTGATCCTGACCGACCGAGGCTCGCGCTATGCAGTGTCGGGTGCTCCGGTGACTACACGTCCCGAAATCGATGCAGTGCTGAAGGCCCTGAAACGCGATCGATCTTATGCCAAGGCCACGCATAACACTTGGGCGGCATTGCTGCCTAACGGTGGTCTTAAAGCAGACGACGGGGAAAGTGGTGCAGGTATGGTGATCCTGCGCATGCTGGAAAGGGCCGAGTTACACAGTCATGTGATCATCGTCACCCGCTGGTATGGCGGCAAGAAACTGGGTGGGGATCGGTTTCGCCGGGTGCAGGACGCGGTACGCGCTTACCTGGAAGACCTGGAACCTGGCAACTGAGCCGCCTTTGCGCTTGACCTGAAACAAGGCGAGAATTGCCGTGGCCGTTTACCCAGATCGGCAATTGACCAGATCAGGAGGCAGCCGTGCAGGACACTGCGACACTAAAAAAGCACGCGGCATTATTTGACGAGATGGGTGCTGCACTGGGATTGGATCTGCAGCAGCAGGCAATCGACGGTGGGTTGCCACGCGATGAAATTTCCGAGGCCGTTTTGCGCTGCACAAAATGTGCTCACCCCGAGCAATGTGCCAGTTTGTTGGCTGTCTCAAGCCCACAACCAGTCGGCCCGCCAGATTATTGCCGCAACCTGGATCTACTCACCTACTTGGGCGAGCAGGGCCGCTGAGCCGAGGCGCTGGATATGCAAATGCTGGGCAACACCCTGTATCACGGCTATTTTTGGGGCCGAATGAGCTGCGCCGATGAGCGATGTCTACCGTCTTATGTGACTGAGGAAATCACTGTCAGCTGCTCTTGAAGTTGACTTGGGTCTGGCTGGGGGAGAGCTGCGGTCCCATGCTGATCTGCTGCCTCAGCATCGATTGTGAAAAATGCAGTGCGCTGTGGTTAGCATAACGTCAGGATCAGCCCAATGAGCCGTCAGCGGTTTGCGTCAACGGTAAGATGTTGAAGCAAGTGAACTCCCAAACGGCGAACCTCTATTCCAAATACCCAGACACAAAATCTCCCGCCCCCGCGCCGAGTATTGGCTCTGCCAATCCCCGTTGCGGCGTTGGGCCCGGCGCCGCGCAGCGGCGCTTGGCCCAACGGCTGGAGGCATCCTTGGATGCCCGACAGCGGGCGAGAGCCTTTGGTTGAGGTTACAGCTTGCTGTGACTGCCGTCACAGAGCGGAGCCTTGGCAGAGTGTTTGCAGCCGCAGAAGAACAGCTTTTTGGAGGCTGCGGCAGTGTATTTTAGCGGTTCAAAGCCGCTCCCCTTGTGCGAGCCGTCACAGAGCGGTTGCTTGCTGGATTTGCCGCAGGCGCACCAGAAATAGGTTTTTCCTTCGGTGACTTCGACTGGGTAGGGGGATTTCTGGGCGATATTGGGGGCGTCGGACATGGCTTGGGGGTCTCCCTGGCTGATGGGGAGAGGATAGCGCGACAGGGTGACAGTACAAGTTAACGCAAGCGAAACCGTTGGCGCAGACCTAGGCCGAGGAAGAAGAGGAGCGGCAGGCTGACGACGGTTTGAATACTGGAAATCGCTTTTAAGGATGCCGGCAGGAATTTCATGAATTCAGCACCAAAGTAGAGACGGTTGAAGCCAAAAAGCGGGAAGAGGTTGGAGAAGCTAAGCCCGATGGCGGAGCCAAAGGGGCGATCAATGACGATACTTGGCTTTGGAACACAGCAACCTGCGAAAAACCCCCAGAAACAGGCAAAGCCAACGGCCCAGACAATAGCCAGCCCTACGAGCGGGCGAGCGATAGAGTGGCCGTAGTCGGATAACCAGCCGAAGATCAGGTAGGGAAGTTTTTGACCGAAGGAGCCGATTTTCGATGCGAACTGCATTTCACGGCGAAAAAAGAAGTGCTCTTCTTCGGCTAGACCTTGTTTGGCAAGAACATGGCGGATGGTCGCGCAAGAACTTTTAGCTTGTTGCAGGTCTTGCTGCGTCTTGTCCGGCCAATATGTGCATTGTTTCGTGTTTTTGGTGAAAGTCGTTTTGTCATGCAAAATGGAATCCGCGAAATCCGGATAACTTATACTAAATTCTGCCTCAGAAAAGTTTGCAGGCATTTCGAAATGACATTCACGAAAGTTGGGCACTTCGGATTCCGCTGCATTTTTCATGGTGAATTTTCGGTGCATAAAGAAGGCCCGGCCTTGAAACCTTGTTCTTTCAAACAGGACGCTGTTGTCAAACAAGCCACCGGTAAAATCTACCTCATCCCCAAAAACGGAACCTAGGAACTGTGCATTGTTTTGGAATTCTGCATATCTAAAACTGCACCGATCACGAAACTTAGAGTTATGGAAAATTGCTTCTTTTACGAACGTGGCCTGCTCAAATGACGAAAACCCACTTAGTTCTGCCTTCTCAAAAATGGCATGCTCGTGAAATTTTACATTATTCAGGAACAGACCGTGTTCGAGCTTGGTATTCGAAAATGACACTCTCGAGAGAAAAATAGCCTGGTGGGCGTGCAGGTCAGAGCCAAAAACGGAGGCCGAAAACTCTACACATCTGGGGAAAGTAAACCCACTCAAGTCAATCCGGTTTTTTAAGTCGAGTTGTTTCATGTTCACCGCGGAGCAAGCACTTGGGAATTCCACCGGAAGCCCTAAACCTACCTCTTGTTCCATGACCTTGTCGGAGAACTTTTTCTCGATGCCGTCCTTCAACTTGTCCCACATGTGCAGCTCCTCAAAGTACGGCGAAAACTGAACTTTGTTGGACTGATCCTTCGTCAAAGCCTGTCCGGCCCATGCATTCCACGTCTTGCGGTTCAGCTCTTGATCGTCCCCATACAGGGTCATCAGGACATACCAGGGGTTCTCATTTGCGGGTGTCAGATCGGTCAATTGTTTGGTCACTCAAAAAGGGGATTTGGCTGTAGGTTAGGGGCGAAGCCTGTAGTCAATCAACCAGCAATTGAGGACTTGGCCCTCCGGCGCGAAGGCTCGGGCGCTGTCTGGCCTGTCGGCCAGACGAAACAGAGATAATTTCATCCGTTCCCAAACGCCGCCAGCCATACTATACGGCCCCTCATGACCAGCAATCCGCCAGAACTCCGCCCCGACCTTGCCCCGAAACCACGTATTGGTGATGTGCCGCGTGCCGGACAGCCGACCATTGGTATGGTCTCTCTGGGCTGCCCCAAGGCGCTGGTTGACAGTGAACGCATCCTGACCCGCCTGCGGGCTGAGGGCTATGGCATCTCGCCCGACTACACCGGCGCCGATGCAGTGATCGTCAACACCTGTGGGTTCCTGGATAGTGCCAAGGCCGAAAGTCTGGACGCCATTGGCGAGGCGTTGAAGGAAAATGGCAAGGTGATCGTCACCGGCTGTCTGGGGGCCGAGCCGGACTATATCCGCGAGCACCATCCACGCATCCTCGCCGTGACAGGTCCGCATCAATACGAACAAGTGCTGGATGCGGTGCATGTCGCTGTACCGCCTGATCCCGATCCTTTTGTGGATCTGTTGCCTGCAACCGGCGTGCAGCTGACGCCGCGCCATTTCAGCTATCTGAAGATCTCGGAAGGCTGCAATCACCGCTGCAAGTTCTGCATCATCCCCGATATGCGTGGCCGTCTGGTGTCGCGTCCGGCGCATGCTGTGCTGCGCGAGGCCGAGAAGCTGGTCACCGCAGGTGTGCGTGAGTTGCTGGTGATATCACAGGATACTTCGGCCTATGGTATGGACCGCAAGCATGATCTGAACCCGTGGAAGGGCGATGAGGTGCGCAGCCATATCACCGACCTGACCCGTGAGTTGGGACGCTTGGGCAACCCCAAGGACCTGTGGGTGCGGCTGCACTATGTCTACCCATACCCATTTGTCCGTGAGCTGATCCCGCTGATGGCGGACCCTGACACGGCTGTGCTGCCCTATCTGGATATCCCGTTCCAGCATTCGCACCCGGATATGTTAAAGCGCATGGCGCGGCCTGCCGCCGGGGCCAAGACTCTGGACGAGATCGCCGCCTGGCGCGCCACTTGCCCGGACATCACCCTGCGCTCGACCTTTATTGTTGGTTATCCGGGCGAGACCGAGGCAGAGTTCCAGCATCTGCTGGACTGGATGGACGAGGCGCAGCTGGATCGGGTTGGCTGTTTCAAATACGAAAACGTCGCTGGCGCGCGGTCTAACTCGCTGCCGGATCATGTGGCCGAAGAGATCAAACAGGAGCGCTGGGAGCGGTTCATGCAGAAGGCTCAGGCGATTTCCGAGGCCAAGCTGGCGGCCAAGGTGGGTCAAGTGATGGATGTCATCATTGACGATATCGACGATGATGGCATTGCCACTTGCCGCACTAAGGCCGATGCGCCCGAAATCGACGGCAACCTGTTCATTGACGAGGGCACCGAGGGGCTGTCGGTTGGTGAGATTGTGACCGTCGAAGTGGACGAGGCTGGTGAATATGACCTGTGGGGTAAACTCGGATAAAGAAATGGTCTGTGAGACCATTTCCCGAGTTTACGGGCGGAGCCCTGGGTGGTTGCCGTTGTCAGGTCTTTTGTCAGAAACTCCATCCATCGAAGCTGAAAATGGCCGCCGGTTTACTGCTGGATGGAAGAGGCCGGTTTTTGTATGCACAGGGCCGAGCAGGTCATTGCACCTCGGCCCAGTCGCGTTACTCTAGTACCAATCACGCGAGGAGATGGGCCATGCGGCTGATATTTCGGATTTTTGTTGCCCTAGTGATCACCGCAATTGTGGTGATTGGCGGGCTGTTGGTGTTGCCGGGTGACAAGCTGGCGGAACTGGCGGCGGATCAGCTCGAGGCACAGACGGGGCGGCGACTGGATGTTCAGGGCGAGGTGGCGCTTAGCTTGTGGCCCGTGCTGGGGGTCAAGGCCGAGGGTGTTAGCCTCTCCAACGCCGATTGGGCTGGGGATCAACCGATGCTGACCGCCCGAGCCCTGTCGATTGGCATCTCGGCTCCGGATCTGCTGCAGGGTGACGTTAGGATCAAGTCTATCACAGCGCAGGACCCTCATTTGAACCTGAGCACCAATGCGACAGGCGTGGGCAACTGGGTGCTGACCGCCGTCAGTGCGGCCGGGCCTGAGGGCGATGATCAGGGCGGTGGCGCGGGATCGTCTCTGAGTATCGAAACACTGATGCTTAACAATGCCAGCCTGACCTATTCGAGGTATGGCGAGGCGCCAGTGGCGATGCAGGACATCGATCTGGAGCTGAAGTGGCCAGAGCCCAACGGCACTGTGGATCTGGCGTTGACCCTGAGTCCGGCCGGTGAGCCGGTGAAAATTGTCGGCGAGATTGGCAGTTTTGCAGCGTTCCTGGACGGGCAGGTATCCTCGGTTGGAGTGACGGTGACGGCTGCGGGCGGCCTTGCGCGCTTTGATGGCCGGGCGGGGATCAGTGGCGAGGCTACGGGGCGGTTTACTGCCAAGGCAGAGGACACGGCGGCTGTGTTGCGCGCTGCAGGGCTGGGCGAGGTATCATTGCCGCGTGGCCTAGGCCAGGGCGCGGTGGTGGGTACGGATGTGACCTTTACGCCCGACGGTCGGTTGGCGCTGCGGGATCTGAGCCTGGATCTGGATGGCAATGCACTCAGCGGTGCGGCTGATATTGTATTCGGGCCAGTGCCGTATTTCACCGCCAAGCTGCAGGCGCAGGATCTGGATCTGTCTGCTTTGGCTGAGAGTGGAGCGGGCAGTTCTGCAGCGGGTGCTGCGGGGAGTGGCTGGTCGACAGAAGCGATTGATGCCTCTGCTTTGGCCTTGGCGAACGGCACGATGGAGCTAACGCTTGCCAGTCTGAACACGGGCAGCGTGAAACTGGGAAGCAGCAAGTTGAGCATGTCCTTGGACAATGCGCGCGCCGTCGTGAACTTTCTTCCCGCTTCGGTGTTTGGTGGCACCGTGCAGGGGCAGTTGGTGGCCAACAATCGCAGTGGATTGTCGGTCGGCGGCAAGCTGACCTACTCCGGTATTCGTCTGGAACAGGCGCTTGGACAATTGGCGGGTTATGATCGCCTGAATGGTGAGGCTTTGGGAGAGCTGCAATTCCTAGGCATCGGCAACTCACAGGACGCCATTATGCGATCGCTGAGCGGTCAAGGCTGGTTGGAAATCGGCAAGGGGTTCTTTACCGGTTTTGATCTGGAGGGGCTGATGCGGTCGGGCAGCGGCAATGGGGGTAGCACCCTGTTTGATGGGTTGACCGCCAGCTACACCTTGAAGGATGGCAATCTGGATAATCAGGACCTGCTGATTTCGCTGAAAGCGGTGCGGGCTGATGGCAAGGGGCGGATTGGGCTAGGCGCGCAGGATCTGGATTACCTGTTCATTCCAACCGCAACGGCGGCGAATGGCGGTCAGGGGTTGTCAATTCCGCTGCGTATTACCGGCCCATGGGCGGACCCCAAGATCCGTCCTGACCTCAGTCAGGTGCTGGAGGCAGAGATCGACGGGATCGAGGAACAGGCCACGGATCAATTGCGCCAGAAATTGAGCGAGGAACTGGAGGTTGAGATCGCCCCCGAGCAGGATCTGGAAGAGGCGATACAGGATGGGCTGGAGCAGCGGGCCAAAGATAGCTTGCTGCGATTGTTGCAGGGGAATTGAGCGAAGATGGCCCCGCCGCAGCTTGGCCTGGTGCCATTGGGCTTGACCCAATGTCGCTCCGGCGAATGGGCGGGGTGTTGCAAATCCGGCGTACGTTCAGCTGAGGTTCGTTTAACCCCTTTGCGGCACAATGCCTGCCAATCGCGATTATCGCCGGGACTATTATCTCTGGCACAGGAAACAGGGTTCCGGGTTGCGCCGGGACGCATCTGAACAGGTTCACGCACGGGATCCCCCGTCCGCATCCGTTTTGGCGACGTCGCCATTTTTAAATGGAAAGACATACCATCATACCGGACATGAACTGGCAGGGCTGGGACCTTGGTTGGGTATTCCCGTGTGCGCGTTCGATTGGCAACCAAAGGCTCCCGCCCCATGAACACCATCTGCGATGGTGTTCATGGGGCGGGCCGGGCGCGCCGCTGATGCGGCGCGCGGCACCGCATAACGCCGCGTTTCGACCATGCAGTGGCGCTGCAAGGTCTGGCAATCGCATGTCATGTGGTTTATCTGGCGCTATATACCAGTGTCTGTGACACCTGCGCATCGAAAGGCTGCCCTTATGAGCTTTGAAACCCCTGGCCCGGTTGAAACGGATCTGCGTGCCGCGATCAGCCCTATCGAAGATATTATCGAGGATGCCCGCCAAGGCCGCATGTTCATCCTGGTTGACCATGAGGATCGCGAGAACGAGGGCGACCTGATTATCCCGGCGCAATTTGCCGATGCCAAGGCGATCAATTTCATGGCCACGCATGGTCGCGGGTTGATTTGTCTAACCCTGCCAGCCGATCGGATTGATGAGCTGGGCCTGCCAATGATGGCGATGCACAATTCCTCGCGCCATGAAACCGCGTTCACCGTGTCGATCGAGGCGCGCGAAGGGGTGACCACCGGGATTTCCGCGGCTGACCGGGCGCTGACCGTGGCCACTGCCATCAACCCCGAACAGGGTGCGGCTGATATCGCCACGCCGGGCCATCTGTTCCCGTTGCGCGCGCGCAACGGTGGCGTTCTGGTCCGTGCCGGTCATACCGAAGCCGGTTGTGATGTGGCGCGTCTGGCGGGCTGTTACCCGTCATCGGTGATCTGCGAGATCATGAACGACGACGGCACTATGGCGCATCTGCCGCAGCTGATTGAGTATTCAAAGAAGCATGGCATCAAGATCGGTACAATTTCCGACCTGATCGCCTATCGGTCGCGCAACGATAATCTGGTGGTCGAAACCTCGCAGGAAATGGTGAGCTCGGAATTTGGTGGCGAATGGGACATGCGCCTGTTCACCGACCAGACACATGGCATCGAACACGTGGTGCTGATCAAAGGCGATATCACGACTCCCGAGCCGGTTCTGTGCCGCACCCACGCCGTGCACGAGGCCTCGGATATCCTAGGCTTGGGGCCGAAATCCCCCAGTGAACTGCCACGCGCGATGGAACTGGTCGCCGCCGAAGGGCGCGGTGTGGTCTGTCTGTTTCGCCAGCCTCGTAATTCCCTGTATGCCGCCGAAGACGAGGGCCCGCGGACCATCAAGCAAACTGGTCTTGGTGCCCAGATCCTGTCCAAGCTCGGCATAAACGAATTGATCCTGCTGACCGATTCCCCTGAAACCCGTTATGTCGGACTGGACGCCTATGGGCTGACCATCGCCAACACACGCCCAATTCTGTCCGAGGTTTGACATGGCTGGCAATGAGCAACATTACATCCTGCCACGACCGGAGTTTTCCAAGCCGGTGAAGCTTCTGATTGTGGTGGCGCCGTACTACAAGGACATCACCGATAATATGGTTGCCGGCGCCATCGCCGAGATCGAAGCGGTGGGCGGCAGCTATCAGCTGATCGAAGTGCCTGGCGCGCTTGAAGTGCCCACCGCTATTGCAATTGCCGAAAATACCTCGAATTTCGACGGCTACGTAGCGCTGGGCTGTGTGATCCGGGGTGAGACCACCCATTACGACACGGTCTGCAATGACAGCAGTCGCGCGATCCAGCTGATGGGGTTGCAGGGGCTGTGCATCGGCAATGGCATCCTGACTGTTGAAAACAGAGCGCAAGCTGAGGTCCGCGCCGATCCAAAGGACCAAAACAAAGGTGGCGGAGCCGCTGCTGCGGCCTTGCATCTGGTCGCCTTGGGGCGTAAGTGGAGCGCCCAAACCAAGGGCGTTGGCTTCAAAACCCGCTCGGACGCCATCATATTGGCTGAATCCAGTATCGGACCCAAAAACGCATGAGCACGGACAGCACAGGTGCCGCCCCCAACAAGGGCCTCCAGAAACGTCAGATGAAATCCGCCGCGCGGCTTTATGCGGTACAGGCGCTGTTCCAGATGGAGCATAGCGGTCAGACCTTTGACACGGTGGTTATCGAGTTTCTTGATCACCGTTTTGGCGCCATCTATGACGGCGATGAAATGGCCGAGGGCAATGCCAATCTGTTTCGCAAACTGGTCGAAGATGCGGTCAACCATCAGGCTGTGATCGACCAGATGACCGATCGTGCGTTGGTGGCCAAATGGCCAATCGCCCGTATCGACCCAACTTTGCGCGGGCTGTTCCGCGCTGCCGGGGCCGAGTTGACCCAATCCGACACCCCGCCCAAAGTGGTGATCACTGAATACGTCGATGTGGCGCGGGCCTTCTTCCCCGAGGGAAAAGAGCCAAAGTTCGTCAATGCAGTGCTGGACCATATGGCGCATGAGGCCAAGCCCGAGGCATTTTAAGCCACGACAGAATTCAATAAAAAGGGCGCATCACTGGATGCGCCCTTTTTGCTCAATGGCCTCCGACCAAGCCGCTTATTGATGATCCTTAAGGAGAGCCTCCAGTTTGGCGCGGGTTTCGTCGTTCAGCTGATCCAGATGCACCGTCATGCTGCGACCATCTGCGGTGGTTTCGCTCAAAGGGGCGCGGTTGCGGCCGGGATGCACGGCGTAGGGGATCACCTCGCGGGAGATGCCTTTGAAGTGCATCGGTGCCAGTTGTTGCGCATCGACAATGTCACGCACATGGGCATAGGTTTCATAACTCATCACAATGCCGCCGGGTTCAGCCGAGGCTTCAAGTCGGGCCGCCAGGTTCGCCTCGGCGCCGATGATGGTATAATCCATCCGTGTTTCCGAGCCAAAATTACCGACGTTACAATAGCCGGTATTGATGCCGATCCGGGCTCGGAACGGATGTTCGATACCGCGTTCCCGCCAGTGACCAGCCAGCTCGCCCAGACGGTCCTGCATCTCCAGCGCCATGCGGACACAGGCACGGGCATCTTCCGCTGTGCCCTTGCTTTCGGGATCGCCAAAAAACGCCACGATGGCATCGCCGATGAACTTGTCGATGGTGGCACCGTGTTTTTCCGCAATGGCCGACATTTCGCTGAAATACTCGTTCAGCAGGGCGGTCAGTTCTTCGGGTTGCAGGGACTCGGTGGTTGGCGTGAAATCCTTGATGTCCGAGAAGAACACCGTCAGTTTCTTACGTTCCGTGGACAGCGCGACGTCTTTTTCGCCAGAGAAAATCGACTTGTAAACCTGTGGTGACAGGTAGCGAGATATCTTCATGGAAATTCCGGCGAGGAATTCATTGTTCTGTGCCAGCTCTTCACTTTGCAATCTGAATTTTGAGGCAAGGCGCAACTGATGCCGGGAAAACAGAATGCCGAATGTGCCAGCGGCGATCATGTAGAGCAGCAGATATTTGAAGGCCAGAAGGTTCGAGGCAATGGGCTGTCGAATGGTAAAGGACTGCATGCCGCGAATGTCACCCACTTGCAGGTCCGATTGCGGGTCATCGGACGTGCCGCAGTCCGCGCAGTGATCTCCGACAAGCACGGGCGTGACCATTGAAATCGCGTGTTCCCAAGGCTTGTCCTTAGCTTTGATGAACATATGGTCCTCGGGGAAGCCATTGCGAAATTCTGCCAGCGCCCTTCGCTCTCCAAAGGTCAAATCGGTTGCCGGGTGACCGGCAAACGGGGTGTCCGAGACAAAGCGATATTCAAAATTGAAACCGCGGTGATCCTGGTCAGCATTGATCATTTCCCCCAGTTCAATGGTCAGCGAGTCGATATGGGGAATGGCGCCTTCTGTTTCGTGGTGATCATGGCTTGCGACGGTTGGGGTGGATGCGGACAGCTGGCCGATAACGTTATGGGCATAATATCCCCGCAGATTATCCATCACAGAATGCAGTGCCGCAGTTTGGCGTCGGATGCTTTGATCTGTGATCGCCATAACATCCAGCCATACCGCAAGCGGCAGGGCCAGAATGGCGCCAGTGATCAATACGGGAATAAGCTGAGGATGCTTGATAAGCAGCTGACTGATACGTTTCAAAAATGTGCCTCTTTCAATCTGCCCGATGCGGTGGCTGAGTCTTGCGATGCTGCTCATCGATGCCCCAACAAAGGGGGCATTTTTTGCAGCTTTGGCTTCGCTTGATCGCCAGTTAACCTGAGTATAACGACCCATGCGACAAATTCCGCCGGAAATATCGCAATCGGCTGGACCTTGAACATCAGGGTGCTAACCTCGCGCTGAAATAACGGAGACGTCGACATGCCAAAGCTGATCCAGCTCTATATTCGCAACGTGGTTCTTGGGTTTGCCATCGCGGCTGCCTTTGTTGGCATGCTGCTGTGGTTCAATGTGATGAACCTGTGGCATCTGGTCAGCACCAGCGATGCAGGGCTGCTGGCTGTCTTCATTCTGTGGTTCATGCACGGCATTGTCTTCGCCGGAGTTCAGTTTGGCTGGTCTGTGATGGCGCTGGCTGAAAAGGACGATGACGGCCCGCGGGGCGGTACGCCTGTGGCACATGAGTTCCTGCCGATCCCGGTGCCGGTAGAGAAGCCAAGCCACCCGCTGCGTCGCCGCTGAACTGGACCAGATTAAGATTCCGAATGCCGCGTTGTCAGATCTGAGAGCGCGGTTTTTTTGCGACCATTATTCAAACGCCAAATTTCTTAGAACCTTCTTTGACCAAGCCGATGAATTTAATAAAGGGGCGACGTTGTGTTGCGTATATTGACCATTTTTTTGAGTTGTGCGGCATTTGCTGCTTGGGGTGGCCAGGGCTCCGATGAACGGGTGAAGGGCTCTCTTACTGCAATGGGATACCAAGATATTTCCCTAGAGGGGTGCAGGCTTTCCTTTTCACGGACAGTGGTGCCAACCGAGGAAAATAATGAGTTTTCTCATTATACTCGGGTAATTTTTCTTTCGACGCTCGGCGATGCCACTACAGCTAAAATTAAGAGGGGGGTAAAGGACGCTTCCGTATTTGATTTTATTGTGCCGTTCAATGAAAGTTACAAAGCCTACGAATATAGTGTACTCAGGGTCAGCTTGTTGTTGCGGCGGAAATACCCAAATTCAAATTGGCCATATGATATACCGCATTCTTTTGGTCAGTTCACTCCCCTTATTGAGGAAGACCTCCCTTCGCTGCTGCATGAACTGGAAGGCATGAACCGGGCCATTGTGCACTCCCAGTATGGTACCTCCACCATGCCGGAAATGAATTTCAGAATGAGCTTCGATTCACCCAAGCCGCTAGAGGAATTTCTACGGCTTATGATGGCCTATATGGGTGATTTCGATTGCGTTTCTGGCCAGTAAGTCTTCCCATTTAAAATTTTGGGAGACTCTTTCCGCTGTCTGTTGGGCAGTTGCAAGGTCTGAACTGATAGGTATGTGTGAAAAAGGTAAGCGGATTGAATGGCCAGTCAAGCGCGGCCCGGCGGGCAATTAGTTGACTTGGAGGGTGGTAGGTGTGGCGGGACCACCAGAGTTCAACCGTCAGACATTTGATTCCCGAGGACCTGTATGTACAGGTGGGCGCCAGGTAATTGGACCAGGATCCAAACAGAGCCAGCTCCCTTGGAAATGCTTAAGGCCACTGGAATGCTTGTCCGGCACGAGAGGGGTAGAACCCGCCACGCCCTAAGATAAGCCGGAGTGGCGGATTCTTCAAGCCCTAGTGCGTTTGAGGCGAGGGGGTCTCGCCTGACAGATGGTCACGCAAGCTGGTCTCGAAATAGTGCTGCCAGCCCCGCACACAGACATCCTGACAGTCCAGATTTGCGTTCAGACCTTCGTGGATCAGGGTCACCTCGCTGCCTGTTTCCAGCGGGGCGATCTGCCAGCGCAGGCGGGTTCCAGCCCATTCGGTGGTGTCGTCCACGTCGTCGATGATCATATTGGCGTCGCTGCAGTTCCAGTTCAGATCATAAGCGGTGTCACCTTGCGAGAACTCGAAATCGACGTGGCTGTTGTTGAACATGACCTTGGCGCCATTGTCGCGCGGCTCAACCCGGTCGCTCCACCATAGGTGCATTTCTTCCAGAATGGCTTTGCGGGCCTGATCGGCAGAGGCCGACACAGTAATGGTTGCGCGGTAATCGCCGGTGGCTGCGGCACGCATCCGGGAGATGTGATCATCCCAGCCTTTGTCGAGTGCCAGTATCAGGTCAAAGGCCTCGGCGTGTTGCGGCAACCCGCTGTGTTCCAGCGACAGCCGGGTGCCGCCGGCCACTGGCGTCAAGGTCCATTTGACCAGACTGACCGCATCGCCCATCGGTTTGATGGTAAAGGTATACTCCAGATACTCGGGCGCGTGGGCCACCCGGACCTCTCCCCAGATCAGCTTGTCACCACTGGTGGTACCAAACATCTCCAGCGGCTTGCCCTCTTGCAAAGGTTCGGTTGGGGCGTGGAACCATTGGGCCAGCTTTTCCGGCTTGGTCAGATAGTCCCAGACCTTGGCGGGATCGGCTTTCAGGTAAATGGATTTGTTCAATGTCAGATCGTTCATGACTCGTCCTTTTCAATAAGTGTTTTTAGTGTGCTGAGGCGTTCGTCCCAGAAGTTGTCGAAGAATTCCAACCAGTTCAGAACAGGCGCCATGCCGGCGGCGTTCAGGCTGTTGATCCGCTCGCGACCCTTGGTCTTGACGGTGATCAGATCACCTTCCTTCAGGATCGTCAGGTGCTTCTTGACGGCCGGGCGGGTGATGTCGAACTGGTCCGAGACCTCGGCGATGGTCATGTCCTGCGAGGCGAGCAGGCGGAGAATATCCCGGCGGGTGGGATCAGACAGAGCGCGAAAGGCAGATTGGGGTTGGTGGATCATTGGCCCGTGGGTACGAAATCAAACGCACCATCCTGATATAGAAAAGTGACGCAGGGCGTCGCTGATACGCAGCTAGAGACGTGTGCCAGCCCTGCAGGAACCTTGTAATAACCGCCGGGGCCAATAGGGGCATCGGCGGCTGTGTTGTCGCCTTCGGCCACATGGGTCATCGTGCCCTGGACCATGACGCCAAACATATTGGCCGATTTGACATGTGGTGGGCTGATGGTGCCTGCGGGCAGGCGCACCATGGCCATATAAGCCTCCTCAAACCGGGCACCGTCCAATGCGGCAAAGCCGACACCTTCGGGAGTGGTTTCCCATGTCAGCGCATCCAGACCGGTCAGGGTAATTGCCGGCTGCGCATTCAAGTGCGGCGCAATCATAGTGGCCAGCAGTATCGTGAGTGAAAGTGGCTTCATCTGAATCATCCTTGTGATACCTTATGGTTTCATTATTTATGATACTAAATGGTATCATGTCAACAGGTGATCGAGACTTGCCTTTTGTTCCCGTAATGTTCACATTTGATTTCATGACACTGGATCTGCAACCTGGACAAAAACTGGCCCGCGGCGTGGCGCGTTACCTGCGCAGTCTTGGCTATGCGTCGCTTGAAGAATTTGTGCCGATCCGGGGGCTGCGGGTCGATGTGATGGCGCTGGGTCCTAAGGGCGAGATCTGGGTGATCGAGTGCAAATCCAGCCGTGCCGATTTCCAGACCGACAGTAAGTGGCAGGGCTATCTGGAGTGGGGCGATCGGTATTTCTGGGCGGTGGACATGGAGTTCCCGACGGATCTACTGCCGGACGGCACCGGTCTGATCATCGCTGATTCCTATGATGCCGAGATCATTCGGATGCCGGATGAGGAGAAGCTGGCCGCCGCCCGACGCAGGAAATTGACGCTGAAGTTTGCGCGCGACACTGCGCGACGGCTGCAAAGTTTGCGCGATCCATGACTGGGCAGGGGGCGGTCTACTGGGTGTAGCGAGGAAGCTGAGATTGGGGCCAAGGACTGCGGCTAGACTAAATCAGTGTCAAACCTCTTTCAGCTTTCTGGCTTCCAATCAGGTTGCGTTTTAAATGACAGGACTGCGTCACCAAGTTGATCCCAGTGTTGTTTGTCGCGTTCAAATATCACCACTTCGACATCCAGGTCAGAGCAATCATCCATGGTGCCAAGTGTTATCGTCAAGTGATTTGGGATCCGCGTGTTCATGCCATACATTGGGCTCCCGCAGCTTGCGCAAAACGCCTTGGTGACCACGGAACCCTTGTCAGATTTATAAGTGAACTCGTTCAACTCTCCGGTCACAATAACTTCGTCAGACGGGAACATCGCTCCGACCGTGTGACCTGTGCCACTCAATCGACGGCATTCCTCACAATGGCATTGAGCGACAACAATGGGCGGTGCATCAATAGCATAAGTGACCGCACCACACAGGCATTTTCCAGAGTATCGATTTTTCATAACGCAAACCCTATGACCTGTCACAAGGACTGCAAGCCAAATTCGGTCATGTCTATCGCTTGCAAAACAATATGCAGGTGGACGAGACGGGCATCGACTTAATCAACGCCGTTCTCATAGTCATAATAAACGTTCAACCCAGAATACTTCTAGAGGTAACCTTAGCCCTTAACCAAGCGTGCGGCCTGGGCCGCGGCACGGATCTCTTCGGCGATCTCTTCGGCTTCTTCAGGATGGAAATCCATCGGGATTTCAATTCCGTCGGCCTCGATGAACAGGCGCACCATGCCAGCATCGGTTGGGCCGATTTGCATATTTGCCTCGATGTTGCGTTCGGTATTGATGCTCATTTTGCACTCCTGAAGACGTAGCGGCGGCTGATTGCTGGTGCTACCCTGCGGACCATTGAAACGCAAGCAGGGTTCGGGGTTTGATAGCACATGGGTGATGTGAGTTTACGCCGATTCGTTGCGGGCGATATGCACTGGTTGGCGGCACGCCACCAGGATCTCTATTCGAGGGAAGAAGGGTTCGACGATAGTTACGGACCCTTGATCGCGGCTGTGCTGCATGAATTTTGCGGGTCGCACGATCCTATGTACGAACGGGGATGGATTGCCACTAAGGGATCTCAGCGCATCGGGAGCGTCTTTTGTCTGAAAGAAACTGAGAACCTTGCCCGCCTGCGATTGTTCCTGTTGACACCCGAAGCGCGGGGGCAGGGGCTGGGTAAGCGGTTGCTGCGCGAGTGCATGGGATTTGCCCGACAGGCAGGATATCACGAAATGGTGCTGCACACCCACGAGAGCCGTCGCAGCAGCGGGTCATTGTACCGGGCGTTCGGCTGGCAGATGTCCGACTCCAGACCGGTGTTTTCCTTCGGAGTAAATTTGATCGAACAAACTTGGCGTGTTATGCTCTAAGCCTCTTGCAATTGGCTGGGGGGTTGGCTAAATCGCCCTCAGTGCCGCCATAGCTCAGTAGGTTAGAGCGCCTGATTGTGGATCAGGAGGTCCCCCGTTCGAGCCGGGGTGGTGGTACCATTTTTCCTAATAGTGACGATAGTATAGAAGAGTGCATGCCGTTGGCTGCACAGTATATTTAACGCTGTTAATCGCCGCGCCGTTGCGCAGAAGCCGGCTGAAACTTGTTTGGATTCTGCGTGATCCGTCGTGGTGCAAGCTGTGGGAGCTCTGTCTGGCCTGCGGCACTTTCCATCATTGTGAAGGTGCCCTTGTTGGCGGGTCAAACAAGGCTAAGTTGAATTTCAAGTTTATCTGGAGTGGGGGGAGCGTGAGCAGTTTGGCTCGGGTTTTGTCGGTCCACTGGAGGGTCTTGTCAGTGAACCGGCTGCAAATGCGCCCGGTGTATGCGTCCGGGTTCGTTTTTTCGCTCAACAGACTGTGGAGCTCGGACATCGTCTAACCTTTTGGCTGAACTTGTTAAAGGCGCTGATCTGACATGACGTTAGTCAGAAAGTGCGGTCGAAAACTGTGACCATATCGGGGAGGATGAACATGTCGTGTCACTTTGCAGGTCGTCGAGTTTTTGGCGCAGCACTGGCATTGGCGGTGTTTGGATTGCCATTACAATCAGGCACACTCCGTTTGTGGACCACAGAGGATCAGCCTGATCGGTTGGAGCGACAACAGGCTCTGGCCGACCAGTACTCCGCAATATCGGGGACGTCTGTCGAAGTGATCCCCATTTCCGAAAAAGACATGGGGCATCGTGCTACGGCAGCTGACGCAGTCGGCGAATTGCCCGACGTCATCTACCATCCCCTGCAATACGCGTTACCCTGGGCTGAAGCCGGCATTCTTGATACCGAAGCAGCCAATGAAATAATTGCGGATCTGGACGCATACACGTTTGCCCAAGGTGTCATTTCAATGATCTCTTTCAGGGGGCAGGCGGTCTCTGTTCCGGTGGATGGCTGGACGCAGATGATATTTTATCGCAAAGATCTGTTTGAGCAACACGGGTTGGCTCCTCCGCATTCCTTTGCCGATGTCCAGGCGGCGTTGGACAGGCTTCACAATCCCCCTGATATGTATGGTTTTGTTGCCGCAACTAAAGTGGACGAAAGCTATATGGGGCAGGTCCTGGAATACGTATTTCTTGCCAATGGTGTGAGCCCCGTTGACGTGAATGGCCTAAGGGAATTGGACGCCGCAAAAACCAGCGAGGTGCTGAAGTTCTACAAGGCGATTGCCAAGGCCTCCCCCCCTGGTGAGCTGTATTGGAAGCAGTCCCGCGAGCAGTATTTTGCAGGACGGGCAGCAATGATCATCTGGTCGCCGTTTCTTTTGGATGAATTGGCCGGCCTGCGAGACAGCGCTCCGCCAAAGATCAACGACGATCCAACGTCGCTTGCCCTAGCCGAAAAAACTGGGATCGTGACCAATTTCTCTGGCCCGTCCAATCCGCGCGGTGCAGCCTGGGCTGATGTTCGGTATTTGGGCATCACAAAAGATGCGAATACCGATGCTGCAAAAGAGTTTGTCAAATTTGCAATGGGGGCAGGATATACTCAGACCCTGGCAATTGCGCCTGAAGGTAAGTTTCCGGTGCGTCGTGGAACGGTAGAAGACCCAACGGCCTTTACCGAAGCCTGGGCAAAATTACCGGTGGGTGTCGATCGCAAGGCCGCGCTGGGGGATCTGTATGAGCAGTCGATGATTGACGAGATTACCGGCGGACTGAATGTTGCAAAACGTTGGGGGGTCAGGGAAGGTCAGCTGTCATTGGCGTCTAAAATTACCAACAGTCAGATCATCAATCGGGTTGTGCGGCAGTTTATTGACGATGAAATCTCGGTTGAGGCCGCCATTGAGGCGTTGAATGCGGGTCTATCAAAAATTGAGTAGGGTCTTTGGGCGGCGCGTGTGCCGCTGCCGCCCACTTTTCTGTCGTCTTGGTGTTCTTGTAGTCTTGGTAGTGCAAGGCACCCACAATCGATTAGGATCATGGGTGCATCGGGTCACTGCAGCGAGATCGGCCGTTGTCGGTTGTGCAGGGAGGCCCGTGCTGACCGGAGGTTATTCAGCGACGCGGGCCAGGAATTCATTCATCGCTGTCGCGATCTCGTCGCCGTATTCTTCTAGCGCGAAGTGGCCAGTGTTCAGGATGTGGAATTCAAGATCGTTGAGGTCCTGCTTGTAGGGATGCGCGCCTTCCTCGGGGAAGATCACGTCGTTGCCGCCCCACATCAGCAGCGCTGGTGGCTGGTGCTCGCGGAACAGGGCCTGCCAGAGTGGGTACTCGGCAACATTGGTGCCGTAATCCAGGAACATCTCAAGCTGCACCTCTTGGTTGCCGGGACGGTCCAGCAGGTATTGCACGTGCCAGAAGTTGTCGGGGCTGATGGCGGTTAGGTCCTGCACACCGTGGGTGAACTGCCATTGGGTGGCTTCCATTTTCAAAAAGCCCCGCAACGCGTCGCCGTTGGCCACTGATGGATCCGCCCAATAGGCTTTGATCGGGTCCCAGAATTCGCGCAGGCCTTCGGCGTAGGCGTTGCCGTTTTGGATGATGAAGCCGCTGACGCGCTCTGGGTTTTCGGCAAACATGCGGTAGCCAACTGGTGCGCCGTAATCCATCAGGTAGACGGCGTATTTGTCGACGCCCTTGTGATCCAGAAGTTGGGTCATCAGGGTGGCTGTATTGGCAAAAGAATACTCGTACTCTGCCGCATCGGGCATGTCTGAGGCGCCAAAGCCGGGGTAGTCTGGCGCGATGACGTGATAGTTTTCCGCCAGTTCAGGGATCAGGTTGCGGAACATATGCGACGAGGTTGGAAAACCATGCAGCAGCAATACTGTGGGTTTTGAGGGATCGCCGGCTTCGCGGTAGGCGATGTTCAATCCGCCGATTTCGGCTGATTTGAACTGGGTGCTGGTGGTGGCTGGGTTAGCGGCCATTGAGGTTGTCGGCAGGGCGAGCGCAGCAGCGATTAAGGTCGGGGCGGCAAATTTCAGGAGTGAGGTTTTCATTGGGCGTTCCTTTCGAAAAGGGGGAGGGCGTTTAGAGTTTGCGTTTCAGTTGGGCGTTTTCGGCTTCCAGCTCGGCCAATCGGTCACGCAGGACGGAAAGTTCAGGTTCCAGCTCCTCCAGAGTGAAGCGGCGTGGAATGTGGCGGGGGCAGTTCCAATCAAAGGCCGAGACGGTGATTTTGACGATGCGCTCGACGGTTTCTTTGCCGCTGTGCAATTGGGCCGATAGCTCGGGATCGGCTTCTGGGTCGATAAACTCAACCTCGCCCCACAGCTTGAGCCGCCGTTGATTGGGGTAATCCATCGCGATGATCGAGACGCGATTGCTGTGGGTCAGATTGCCGGTGCTGATATACTGGCGATTGCCGCGAAGATCAGCGTAGGCGATAGTTTTGTCGTCCAGGATGGTGATGAATCCCGGTGTGCCGCCGCGAAACTGCACATAGGGCCATCCGGTTTCGGAGGTGCTGGCCTGAAAGAAGCCATCGCGTGCGGTCAAAAAATCGGCCTCTTGTGGCCCCAGCTGATCACCGCCCCAGCGCTCGTCCGATAGGAATTTGCCATAGGCGTTGGCCGATCCACGTCGGTCCTGTTCTGCCCGAACAGTGGGGGTGAAGGCGATATCTGCAAATGCGAGTGCCATCTGTCGTCTCCTTTCTTAGGGGTTAAAGTCCAAACTCGCTGAGGCCGGGGTGATCGTCTGGGCGGATCCCAAGCGGCCAATGAAACAGGCGTTGGTCCGGGGTGATCTTCAGGTCGTTGATGCTGGCAATGCGACGGGCCATGCGGCCATCTGCGGCGAACTCCCAGTTTTCATTGCCGTATGAGCGGGTCCAGTTGCCGTTCAGGTCACAGCTTTCATAGGCAAAACGCACGGCAATGCGGTTTTCAGCAGTAGCCCAGAGTTCTTTGATCAGGCGGTAATCAGTCTCGGATGCCCATTTACGGGTGAGGAAGGCGTGGATTTCGGCATGTCCATTCAGAAATTCAGCCCGATTGCGCCATTGGCTGGTGTCTGTGTAGGCCTGTGTCACCGTGTCTGGGTTGCGGGTGTTCCAGGCGTTTTCGGCCATGCGCACCTTTTGTCGGGCAGTGACATTATCAAAGGGAGGCAACGGTGGGCGGGTCATGGTGATGTCCTGGGTTTGAATTTATGATGTACTGATCGGTGCTGCTATAAGTGTACCGATCGGTACTCTTCGTCAAGGTATTTCGCCTGCGATTTTTGCAAATTTGACGTGAAGGTTGTTACTGCATTGATATTACCAACTAATTTGTTGAAAGTTTTGACCGCAATGGAGCTTCTGATTGTGCGACTTGAGACTGGTCGGTACACAAGTCTTGAGAATCGGCATTTGCAGATGGGAGCAGATTGGCTGAAATGTGTTGGTCGATTTGCTTGGCGGGTCGGACGCCTGGAATGAAATCGCTGTGGTGTGCGTTGCCTGTGCAGGGCAACGGGCATCAAACGGGCAGGGGCGTTTGGATCTGAGATCGGCATTGGGACAGCTCAGCCAGGGCTGCACTGTGTCGTCGTGATTTTTCGGGAAATCGGGTCTGCGTTGCAAGAAAGCAAGCATTCTGGGCGCGCCTGCTGCCGCTCTTTGCAGGGCGGCAGCAGGCTTTGATCGGGCCGTAGGCGCGATCTTGTTTGGTGCGTCTGGCGTCGCTAGGCGAGCCTATTGTTTGGCAAACAGCTGGTCGTATTCCTTGCGCAGCAGGTTTTTCTGGACCTTGCCCATGGTGTTGCGGGGCAGTTCCGGCAGAACAATCAGCTTTTTGGGGTGCTTGAAGCGGGCCAAAGAGTCGCTGACGGTTTTGCTGATGGCGTCAAGGTCCGGGCCGGTTTCGTCCGACGCGACAAGGAAGCCGACAACGCTTTCGCCAAAGTCCGGGTGCGGTACTCCGACGACGGCGCTTTCCAGCACGCCAGGTTGTTCATCAAGAACCAGTTCGACCTCTTTGGGGTAGATGTTGAAACCGCCCGAGATGATCAGGTCCTTGTTGCGGCCAACAATCTGCACATAGCCATCCGCATCGATCACGCCGAGATCTCCGGTGATGAAAAATCCATCCGCGCGCAGTTCTTCGGCGGTTTTTTCCGGCATCTGCCAGTAGCCTTGGAAGACGTTTGGCCCACGGACTTCGATCTGGCCGATTTCGCCATCGGGCAGGGTGTCGCCAGTGGCGGCATCGGTGATCTTTAGCTCGACCCCGGGCAGCGGCATGCCAACCGTGCCGGCGCGGCGTTCGCCGTCGTAAGGGTTGGAGGTGTTCATGTTGGTTTCGGTCATACCGTATCGCTCAAGAATGCGGTGGCCTGTGCGCTGTTCGAACTGAATGTGCGTATCTGCCAGCAATGGTGCGCTGCCGGAAATAAACAGGCGCATATGTTGGGACAGGGATTTGGTGAAGCGGGCATCATCCAGCAGGCGGGTATAGAAGGTAGGAACACCCATCATCGTGGTCGCGCGGGGCATCTGTTCAATGATCTGGTCGAGATTGAATTTACCCATGAAGATCATCGAGCCACCGGCCAGCAGGGTGATGTTTGAAGCGACAAACAGCCCGTGGGTGTGAAAGATCGGCAGGGCGTGCAAGAGCACATCCTGATCGGTAAAATTCCAATAATCAACAAGGGTTTCAGCGTTGGACAGCAGGTTCTGCTGGCTGAGCATGGCACCCTTGGAGCGGCCTGTGGTGCCAGAGGTATAGAGGAAGGCCGCAAGGTCATCGGGGCCGCGCGTGACAGTGTCAAAGCTGCTGGGCTGGTTTGCGGCCTGAGTGCTAAGCGAGCCCGTGCCATCCGCGTCCAGTGTTTCCAGCTGCGCTCGGGCGGTCTGCGCGATGGGGGTCAATGCGGTCTTGTTGGCACTGTCGCAGATCAGCATTTTAGCGCCGCTGTTTTCCACGAAATACGAGATCTCGGTTGCCGTGTAGGCGGTGTTCAGGGGCAGAAATACGATGCCTGACTGAACACAGGCGGCGTAGATAGCCAGAGCCTGGGGGGACTTTTCGATCTGAACGGCCAGCCGGTCGCCGGGCGCGACCCCGGCGCTGCGGAACACATGGGCATACCGCGCCGCCATGCTCAGGAAATCGTCATGGGTGACCGTGCTGCCATCTGGAAGGTGCAGAAACGGTGTGGTTTTCCCGGCGTAGCGACCAAAGAGAGTGTCGTAGAGAGGGTTGGTCATCGTGTGGTCCTCATGTGTCTTGCAGTTGGGCAGCCGCGCTTAGGGCGGTGACCTCGGGTGATGCGACGACGTCCTGTGCCGAGGCAAATCGCTCGTGGTTTTGGGAAATCAGGGGCAGGTCATAGAGATAATTGACCATGGCGCCGCCAGATTGTGCGAGGCCGTTTTCGGATAGGTCAGCATCGGCATGCACGGCATGAACGAGCGCCCCGTTGCCCAGGTGAAAGCGGGCAACCGGGTCATAAGGTGTGCCATCAGCGCGCTTGGCAGTCAGAAGGTAATGGGCGGCGATCTGGCGTTGCTGGAGTTGCGCGTCGGGGCCAATTTGTGCCTCGGTCTCGTCCAGCCAACGGTTCAGGCTGGGGATGGGCGACAGGGTGACAAATGTTTTTAGGTTGGGCAGTTCGCGTGACAGGTCGGAAACCACCTGTTTGATCAGGGAGTTGCCGAACGAGATCCCAGCCAATCCAGCCTGACAGTTGGAGATCGAGTAGAATACGGCGGTGTCGGCCTCTTCTGCCGTGATATTGTCGCGCTCATCCGCCAGCAGGCCCTGGACTGAACCGGGGATGCCTTGCGTCAGGGCGACCTCGACAAAAATCAGGGGCTCATCCGGCATGGCGGGGTGGAAGAAGCCGAAGCAGCGGCGGTCTGCGGGCTGAAGGCGGCGGCGCAGGTCGTCCCAGCTGTCTATGGCGTGCACCGCCTCGTAGGCGATGATCTTGTCCAGTATGTCAGCCGGGCTTTCCCAGCTGATCGGACGCAGCACCAGAAAGCCGCGATTGAACCACGAGGCGAAAAGGTGGCGCAGATCCAGATCGACCACGGCTAGTTCGGGGTGTTTGCGGGCCAGTTTCAGCAAGTCTTTGCGCATTTCAACCAATTGCTTGGTGGCGCCCGGAACTTGATTTAGACGCCGGGCCAGCTCTTGGCGTTGCGGTTCGGATGCCTGCATGAATTGGCGGTAGTTTGCTTTGGAAGGATCACCTTCGTAAGCCTCAAGCGCGCGGCGGACCTCCTTGGGGGTGATGCCCAGTTGGTCGGTCAGGAAACCAAAGAAGGCGCGTTTTCCGTCATCGTCCATGGCCCCATAACTGTCAAGGATATGCCGGGCGAGGGCCATGCCAGACACCTCGCCTGAACTGCTTAGTAAATCGGTGCATAGCTCCTTGATCGAGCGGCCCTGATGGTCTGGCTCCGAGGCACCGCGATAGCGGCGCTCGAAAACCGTGTTCAGAAGGTCGGCTAGAAAGCTCACAATCTTGTCCCCATGATGGCGTCTGGCAACCAGGTGGCAAGACCGGGGAACAGGCACAGCAGCACAATTGCCAGCACCATGCAGGCCACATATGGCAGCGATCCGGTGAGGATGGTTTTCAGTGGAATATCCGGGGCAATGCCGCTGATGACATAGAGGTTCAGGCCAACGGGGGGCGAGATCAGCCCGATTTCCATGTTGATGGTTAGAATGACAGCAAACCAGATCGGGTCAAAACCAGCGGTGATGATGATCGGCAGCAGGATCGGCGCCGCCATCAGGATCACCGCAACGGGTGGCAGGAAGAACCCGGCGATCAGCAGGAACAGGTTCACGGCGCCCATCAAAACCCAGCGATTCACATCTAGCGTGCCGATCCATTCGGCGATGGACTGGGTGATGTAGAGGCTGGACAGCATATACGAAAACACACCGGCGGCGGCGATGATGAACAGGATCATCACGCTTTCCTTTGTGCTGTCGCGCAACACAACCCACAGATCGCGCGGGTGCCATAGCTTGTAGATCACCACGGCGATGATCAGGCAGAGCAGGGCCCCCACTGCGGCGGTTTCCGATGGCGTGGCGATGCCGCCATACATGGCGTAAAGCACGCCTAGAATGATTGCCAGAAATGGCAGAACGCGGGGCAGCACTTCGAACCGTTCTTTCCAAGTATAGCTGCGGGTGCTTAGCAAGTCGGTATTGCCTGATTTCCAAGTGGAATACAGCGACCAGGCCATGAACAGGCCGACCAGCAGCAGACCGGGGATGACACCGGCCAGGAACAGGCGGCCAATCGAGGTCTCGGTTGCGATGCCATAGACAATCATGGTGACTGAGGGTGGGATTAGAATGCCCAGAGTGCCACCGGCAGCAATGGAGCCAGCCGCAACGCCGTCTGGATATCCACGTTTTCGCATCTCTGGAATACCCATCTTGCCAATCGCGGCGCAGGTGGCCGGGCTGGAGCCGGACATTGCTGCAAACAGCGCGCAGGCGCCGAGGTTGGAAATCACCAGCCCGCCGGGGACACGAGTCAACCAGCGCTCCAGTGCCTCGTACAGGTCAGCTCCGGCGCGGGTTGACGAGATGCTGGAGCCCATGATGATGAACATTGGGATCGACAGCAGGGCAAAGTTATCCAGCTTGCCGAACAGGATTTCCGGCATCAGTTCCAGCGAGCGCATGCCGTCGAAAATCACCAGGAAACCGCCGGAGACGATCAGCAGGCCGAGCGCCACAGAGACGCCGGAGAACAGCACCAGGATGGTGGCGATGGCGACAATTGCGCCTAAAAATAACGGATCCATCAGCGATCCTCCAGACCAAAGGGTTGATCAACTTTGAGAATGACAGCCACCAGATCGGCAATCAGTTGCAGCAGGAACAGGGCAAAGCCCACGGGCAGCGACAGATAGGGGATCCACAGGCGCACGCCCCAGATGGTGTCCGAGTGCCAGTTGCGGGCCCAGGCAAAATGCCAATACTCAAAGCCGTACCACAGCATGATAGCGACGATCGCGATTGATGCGGACAGGGTCAGGATGGCCAGCGCCTTGCGGAGTGGTTTGGGTAGCATCAGCGGGATCAGATCCACGTTCACATGCCCACGCAGACGTTGCACATAGGGTAGGCCAACCAGAGTGGCTGAGATGACCAGATAGATCACTGCTTCGGTCTGCCAAACGGTGGACCCGTTCAGTACGAAGCGTACAAAAATCATTTGGCAAGTGATCGCCACCGCGGCGACAATCATTGCAGCCGAGATCCATCCGGCAAGAGTTGAAATAGCAGCCACGGCGCGCAGGAACGGATTGTTCCCTGCGTGCGCCGCAGCGGCTGAGCTATGGCCAGCCATTACGTCTTCCTTTGATATTCGGGGGTAGTTTGAAGTGGGCGCTGCAGTGAATGCAACGCCCTATTTTTATCACTCGACAGCGAGCGCCAGGTCCAGCAGGGCCTGTCCGTCTGGAACTTCCTCGACGAATTTCTTGTACGAAGTTTCCTGCGCAATGGCGCGCCATGCGGCGAAATCTTCGGCAGTCATTTCGGCGATCTCGACACCGGCTTCTTCGTAAGCAGTGACCGACGCAGCATCTTGCTTCTTTGCCTCTTCCAGATAGAAGGCCTCGGCTTTGGCGGCACCGGCCAGAATGGCGGCTTGCTGATCGGCGTTCAGGCCATCAAAGGTGGATTTGTTCATCAGCAGCGGCTGATACATGAACCACAGGGCGACATCGCCAGCAGGGGTATAACACTTGACCTGCTCGTAGATGCGATAGGACACAAACGACGAGGACGACGTGTTGGCGGCGCTCAGAACACCGGTCTGCATGGCGTTGTAGATCTCGGATGAGGCCATCGAAGCAATCGAGGCACCGGCACCGGCCAGCATCTGCTCAAACGATTTGCCAGCAGCACGGGTCTGCAGGCCTTTTACGTCTTCTGGGCCAGTGATGCATTTGTCTTTGCCAGCAAAGCCACCAGCCAGATAGCCGTGTACCAGCACCATCACATCGTCATCGGCCATCTTGGCTTCTAGAGCTTCCATAAACGGAGAGCTAGACAGGCGGGCAGCGTGGTCGTGGTTTTTCACCAGACCGGGCATCAGGGTCAGGTTATAGGCGGGCTGTTGGCCGCCGGCATAGCTGAGCGGCAGAACTGTCATGTCCAGCTGGCCACGGCTGAGCGGCTTGTACTGCTCGCGGGGTTTGAACAGGGACTTGGAGCCAAAAATCTTGATGTCCAGATCAACGTCGGCAGCGGCAACTTCATCCGCAACGATCTGTGCCACCTGGTGACGGATGTCCTTGTTGGACCACTGATGTGACAGGCGTAGCTCGGTTGCGCTGGCGGCGCCGGACAGGGCCAGCAGGGCAGCAGCCGCAACTGCGGTTAGCAAATTCTTTTTCATATCTTCCTCCCTAGGTGCCCAGCGTTTTGGGCTGGGCGAATTCGGCGAGTGTTTGCTGATTTGAATTCAAAGTCAACGATCTTGTATACAAGAATTAGATTGTTGCGCACATTTTACCTATCTGGTAGCATCTGAATATGGAAATTAGACGCGCAGATATGATTGCTGATGAGCTGGAAGAGGCGGTTTTTGCTGGCGAATTTGGTGATGGCGACCGGTTGGATGAAGTTAAGCTGGCGGCCCAGTTCGGTGTGTCCCGCACGCCGCTGCGCGAGGCGTTTCAGCGGTTGATCGCATCTGGACTGGCGGAACAGATCCCCCGTCGCGGGGTGTTTGTGCGTCAACCGGGCCCGGTTGAGCTGATGGAAATGTTTGAAACCATGGCCGAGATCGAGGGTGTTTGTGGCCGTCTGGCGGCGATGCGTATTTCAGAACAGGCGATTGACGTTCTGGTCGAGGCCAACGTGCGCTGCCAGCAGGCGATCGATAATAGCGATGTTGATGACTACTACCGTGAGAACGAGTATTTTCATCACTACATCTACAAACAATCAGGCAACTCATTCCTGGAGCAAGAGGCATTGCGGCTGCACCGGCGTCTGAAACCGTTCCGCAGGCATCAGCTGCGCTTTCGCGGGCGGATGGCGCAATCGATGGCCGAGCATGTGGCGATTGTCGCGGCGCTAAAAGAGGGCGATCCCGACAAGGCAGCGCAGGCGCTACGCGGGCATGTTGCCATTCAGGGCGAGAAATTCCATCTGCTGATGTCGAGCCTGAAAACGGCGGCGCAGTAAGCAGAGATTACCGGCGCCTAGCCGGGCCATGATTTAGGCTTGTGACCCGCGTCTTGCAGAAAATCATTGTAAATAGTGATTATTTTCTTGGCACCTTCTTTGTCCAGTGGCTTGGTGCTGTAGCCCAGAACGGAATCCAGTGCTTCGGCTTGGGTGCGATCACTGGGATTGGCAGAGGAGGTGATCATCATCACCACGATGCCACCGGGCCCATGGCCTTTCTCTGCCAGTTTTTCCATTTGTGCAATTGTTTCAAACCCAGACAGACCCGGCATGTTGATGTCCATCAAGATGCATAACGGCTGGTCCTCTAGATGAGCCCCCTCGTCGCCGTTGAAGAACTCTTTCAGGAATTCGACGCCGGATTTGGATTCTTTCAGCTCGTCAAACTCGTCGAACTTCGAGAGAACACGCCGTACCACGTATCTGTCGACCTCGTTGTCATCCACAAGAACTACCGGTATTTTCATTTGGCTTCATCCTCCTGCACAGGCAGTGTGATTGTGAACTCGGTTCCTTTGCCTTGGGTGCTGTTGACGCCAATACTGCCGCCCAGCCGGTCGAGCTGTTTTTTAACCAGCGCTAGCCCCAGACCGTCGCCGCTGCGCTCGTCCAAACGCCGGAACATCTGAAAGACGTGCTCCAGGTTTTCCTCAGGAATTCCAATACCGTTGTCCGAGACCACGATTTGCAACCCTTTGTCGTCCAGGTGGCTGTTGATTTTGATGTAGCTGCTTTTTTTGTCCTTGTCGGAATAGCGAACTGCGTTTGAAATCAGGTTTTCCAGAATGACGCCAAAGGTTGCGCGCTCTAGCATGAGTGGATCTTTGTGGGTCAGCACCAGTTTAAGCTGGATATGGTTTTCGGCCCCGGCAAGATCCATCCAGATATTGTTGATTTCGGTTTCAATATTCACCGGTTCGGGTGGAATTTTTTCGCCAGCGGCGCGGGCGATTTCCAGAACCGATTCAACTTTTTCCGTGCTGCGCTTGGCGATGTCCATAATTCTGGTAAAATTCTCGCGCACCTCGCCAAGATTATTGTCATCCAGATCTTCGATGCAGACATTCATCAGCCCGACGATGGTCGACAGCGGCGCCTTTAGATCATGGCTGGCGCTATAGGCAAATTGCGACAGATCGACGTTCAGATCAGCCAATTCCGAGTTTTTCTGGTCCA